>Ga0123335_1001610_pt1 | contig 36184 bp, 23 predicted proteins | sample BiotimSIPDNA_2_FD_89707 | JGI IMG/M metagenome (GOLD analysis project Ga0123335, IMG submission 89707) | Anaerobic biogas reactor microbial communites from Washington, USA - Biogas_R2 time_0 SIP DNA | ecosystem: Engineered > Bioreactor > Anaerobic > Unclassified | place: Washington, USA... | reverse complement strand
GTATTTTCCAAAATTCTCCCTGAAAATCGCCCTGACTTCCGGGTTCGAGAAGCACGCAGTCCGCTTGTTTGGCTTCCGTTCACCGCCAAACAACGGAAAGTACTCCGGATGCTCAGCAAACAATTCCTCGTCAGGAATCAATTCACGCCATGCATGACCGGGGCCACGCAGTTTCAAGCCCAAGGACTTAACCTTGTCAGCGTTCTCCAATGACGCATGTACGGAGCTAAAGTCCGGATTCCAGGGACCACAACCCAGGACCACGTTCACACGGGACTTCGCCAAGAATGACAAAACATCGCTGTCGTTCGTTCGATTCACCCAAGTCCGGTACTTGAAAGCAGAGTGAAAACTGCGTGAATAACCGTCTGCAAACAAAACCTCGCAGCCGCATGGGACATACTCGTGACGAGCAGCCCAAAACCGACATCCGAGCAACTGAAGATAATCGTATACTCCAAACAACAACGACAGCTCGCTGTCGCCCTCAATCCGCAAAACACCGTCTTCATACCGAACAAGAGAATGGTCGTATCCATCCAACGAGCTTAAAGATGGGTTGACGCTCAAATAAGCACAGCCGACTACGGCGTCCCCCAACTCTATGGGGTGCTCGCCACCGTAAATCTTGTCCAAGTAGGACGACAATTCACGAGCCGCATACGACAAGCCTTCGCTCGAATACCGTATTAGTTTAGTGTCCATCAACAACTCCTTAGATTATATTTTTAACCACGGGACACTTAGGGTCGGCTACCCGTCCTCAACCTTGTTTCTGCTAATGTGCGAAAGCTTGTGATGAATACTTGCATGCCCTTGTGTTGTCTTTTAGCCGCAACTGCGCTTATGAGTCTCCCTCGCGCGCGCGACCATTGGATGGAGGCCCCCTCAGGGTGGGGGGGGTCGATTTCTGAACCCGCTGAAAAAATAGGCCACAAAACGCCCTTTTTCAAACGGTTTTCTGCAGAATCATAGTCATTTTGTGCTTGAGCATGATTCTGCCTGCACGCTGGCATCATGCTTTCCATCTCCAGGAATGGTGCACTGATGCGACCCGATGACTTGTAGGAACCTAAATGAAATATGGCGAGAGAGGTGGCGCCCTGCGGCCCAATGTTCAATGGGTGACCGATTGCCACCCCCGAATATTTTTCGAGTTGTTTGTTCTTGGCTTTTCCGGCGGACGTGTCATATTAATAGAGAAGTCACCATGACGGGCATCCTTGTTTTCCACACCACGTTCTAAAGAATGGAGATAAACCATGACGACTATCTGGCGCCATATCTGCCTGGGACTGTTTTGCACGGGAATGCTTTTCTACAGCGGCTGCATCAGCAGCCGACCGCAGCCGGCCTCCGGCGCCAGCAACGAACGCTATTGGCTGGGCACCTACAGCGCCTCCTTCAACACTAGCCTGTTCCAGATGGACAAGGCCATCCGCGCCGCCTGCAAACGCGCCAAGCTGATTGAAATGCAGCGCATCAACAAGGCCAGCAGGTGCCTCTATCTCTACAAGGACATTGACGGCGTCAAGATCAACATCGAGGCCGTGGAAAAAAGCGTCGACAACATCAAGCTCACCATCCATGTCGGCCAGACCGGATGCAAAGTCTCCTCGCAGCAACTTTTGCTCGCCATCGATGAAGAACTGCGCATCCTGGCCAGCAACCAGCTCTGAGCCAGAGACAAAGAGCAACTCCCCCTGACGCATGCCTCCCCTCGACAGGCAGAGCAGGAAGGCGGTGTGTGATGTCGTGCGCTGGAATCATCGCTTCCCTGACTAGGGTGCCTTATTTATGGCGTCGGTAACTGCAATGACCCGATAGCCTATTTGTCCTATTGTTTTATTTGCCGTCCCGTGATGCATCCTATCACTCCTGCGGCGGGTTCGAACTTGAGCCGGGCGCGCCGGGTTCCTGCCAACCATCCTGTCAAGGAGGTTCCACGTCATGGCCGTCGTCCGCAAAAAAGACTTTCAGCTTCCGCCTAACGAATTCAGTCCCGGCTACTTCTGGTTTCTCAACGACCGCCTCGACATACGGCGCTTGCTGTCTCAACTGCGCGACATGCACCGCCATGGTGCTCGCAGCGTGTGCCTGCATCCTCTTCCCAAGGACTTCCGGCCGGTGACCCTGCCGACCAGCATGAGTCCAGACTATCTCACGCCCGGCTTCTTCCGCATCATCCGCCGCGTGGTCGCCGAATGCGAGAAGCTCGGCATGAACTACTGGCTTTACGACGAGGGCGGCTGGCCGTCTGGCGGTGCTTGCGGCCAGGTGATGCGCATCGCGCCGGAACGATACGCCCGCTGCTGGCTGACCGGAGACCCGGCTAACCCGACCCGCGACATCGAACCCTACCGCCCAGAAGTCGCCGCTCCCAATCCCAACCTGCTGCACCCGGAGGTGACGCCGCAGTTTATCCGACTGACGCATGAGCGCTACCTTGAGGCCGTCGGCGAGCATTTCGGCAAAACCATTCGCTTCACCTTCACTGACGAGCCGACGATGCCCTCTGCCAGGCTCGGTGAACGCATCGCCTGGACCGATGACTTCCCCGCCTATTTCCGCCGAAAAAAAGGCTATCCGGTCGAGGAGTGCTTCCCGGCAATGCTCGGGCCAGTCGAAACTAGCGATCCGAAACTTCTGCGGAAACGCATTGACTACTACGACGTCCGCTCCGAACTCTACCTTGACCGCTATCTGCGCCCTATTCGCCGCTGGTGCCGGAAGAACGGCCTGCTCTCTGGCGGGCATTTCAGCGGTGAAGACGAACCGATATACAATCTGACCGGCGGATTCGGACACATCCTGCGTTCCCTCCGCGCGCTTGACGTCCCTGGCATTGACGTCATCTGGCGACAACTCTTCCCGGAAACCGGCAAGAACCTGCCCTTCCCCAAATACGCATCCTCCGTCGCTCACCAGGCTGGAACCAATGTCGTCATGGCAGAGGTTTTCGGCGTTTATGGCAATGGCCTGACGCCTGCCGAAATGCGCTGGGTCGCTGACTTCCTGTTAGTCCGCGGCGTCACTTCCTTTGTGTTCGGCGTCTTTCCTTATTCCACTGAGGGTCCACGCATGAGCGAAGAACGGCCGCACTTCGGAACCATGAACCCGCTCTGGAAATATCAAACCGAATTCCATCAGTATCTCGAACGCTCCTGCTACCTGCTGGCCCAAGGCAAACCTGGCATCAGCACGGCTTTCCTCTTCGATATTCGCTCCATCTGGTGCGGCGGCGAAACCGCCAATCAGGCTGTCGCCGCCCATCTCGACATGTCGCAAAGACTGCTCGAACGCCAATGCGATTTCGACTACATTGACGACGACCAGCTGGCTGCAGCCAAGATCGACGGCGCCACCCTCAAGATCGGCAAAATGGCGTACGACACGCTCGTCCTGCCGCCATCTGACTGGATAACCGAACCGGCCCGGCAACAGGCAGCCGCTTTCCAGGCGGCAGGCGGCCGCATCGTCGGCGAGGACGACCTGGATACGGTCGCGCCAGTGGCGACCATTGAGCCCGCCTGCCCTGGCCTGCGCGCCTGCCGCCGCGACCTGGGCAAGCAGTCGGTGTACTTTTTCTGCAACGAAGCCACCACCCCGGTCACGGCGACCATCACCCTGCGCGAACAAGACAATGTCGTGCTCTGCTCTCCGACAGACGGCAAATTCTACGCTGTCCCTGCTGTCGATGGGCGTTTTACCTGGACCTTCCTCGGCGGCAGTTCCGCCCTGTTCCTGACCAACGCTAAAGCCGACGCTGAATTGCCGTCTGAAACAACGCCATTCCTGACCCTCGCCGACGGATGGACGCTCCGGCCGCTGCTGCAAATCCATGCGGAAAAAAGCGACTATGAAATGATCGCTTTGACAACGCCCGCACAGCCGACAAATCTGGGCGACTGGCGGCAGCAGCTCGGCGATGACTTCAGCGGAGACGCGCTCTATGCGACGGAATTCCACAGTCCGACAGCCGGCCCAGCCGTCATCGACCTGGGAGACGTCCGCTACGCTGCCTCAATCCGCCTCAACGGCCGGAAGCCGCAAGCGAAATTTATGCCGCCTTTCCGATTTGAGGTCGAACTTAAGCGCGGTCAAAACCGCCTGGAGGTCACAGTCAGCAACACCCTGGCTAACTGCCTGTCAACGCCGACCGTGGCCGAGCGCTTCCAGGTCATCATCCCCAAATGCCCTTACGAGGAAAGACAGCGCCGCTTTGAAAAAGACAGCCTTGAGAGCGGACTGTTCGGGCCGGTTACTGTACGCCGCCCAAAGTGAGGCCATTGGGTAGAGGGGCGAGGAGCGGCCTTGGATTACGCACGGCAAACTGAAGAAAGATTCGGAATGTATGAGCATAAAAAACGTGTGGACTTTTATAGAAGCGGTCGGCATCTTTCTTGTGCTCATAATTACGCATTCTGGAGCATTCGCCGCGTATAAACATTATGGTGCATGGTATGCGTATATCATCGGAGGCTTCATAAGTATAATATTGGGGATTGCTTTTTTATTCGGGATAGCCCTTTTGCTTGATTTCATTTTGTCAGTAATCAAAAAAATTAAAAAGCGTTAATGTGCCAAATTTCGTGATGAACATTTGCAAGCCTTCGGGGCGCCGCAGGTAGTTCAAACTTTAGTTTGCAGTACGTAGTTCCCATCCAAAAAGGATTTTTCTCAAAACGGCGTTTGTGTGTCACCCCTGGCGGGGCTCAAAATTATTATACGCCTCACCCAGGGCTTCGCTACGCTCACCCTGGGCTTCTATGTGTCGCCCTGTTGGGATTCTGGTGCTCCGCGACTTACGGACATAAATTCATCATCCCGCCCTAGCTGCTATTCCTCTCCGCCTGGCTGTTCTCGCACATAAAGCGGCTTGAATTTTTCTATATCCTCATTCCCCGCTTCCGATAGATTCAGGCCATTGAGTTCACGGTCCGAGAGTTTGAACGCCTCATTCAGGAGCAATCCCATGTCTACCTCGCCATCGGCGATTATGGCCAGCAGATAAACCTCCCTCCCGTTCATGATCGCTGGGCAGCCCCATGCTGTTTTGATTCCGGGGAATTCCGCGCATTTTTTGCGCAGAAAATTTTGCAGCTTTACCGGAAAAAGCTCGGGAGGCGCCAGCTTCAATGGCATATCTTCCTGCAAACATTCTGTTGAAATGTTGGGTTTGCGAAGCGTAAGTCGGAGACGCTCCGGCAAACGCCAATGACAATGTGCATTGATATAGACAAAGCGCAAACACCCGGAATTGTCCAACGTTGTCCGCATCAAAATAGAACTTTGTTTTCCGGCGGAGTAGGCAATCGGCGATGTGTCCGGCAAGGTCAGCGTGCCGGATTCTCCAGAAATAATTTCATATCGGCATTGACAAAAACGCTCAGGTCCGTTGCTGAGCGCCACTTCCGCGTGGAACGCCACATTTCCGGCGCCGCTGTTGAACCACAAATCCGGGCGATTCCAGCGTAAATAGTGCAAAGTCAAATCGCGAATCAGCTGCAACAATTTATCATCGCATGAAACGAAGCGCGTGCTGTCGCGCCAATTGAGCCAGACATTCCAGTAACAAAACCATCTCGAGACACTCCATGCCGGAATCATTAAAATCAGAAGAAAATAAAGGATTGACAATGTGCCCAAAACGGGACTTCTTTCATTCAGTTCAACAAAGATTCTTGATTGAATAAGAAAGAATGTCAGAACCATGCACAACAAAATCAGCAGCAGTTCGTGTTTGCGAGTAAGCAAGGCAAAGAAATTCCGCATTGCATTGAGCACGCCTTTTTTTGTGCATTGCCGGATTTCGCGGGTCGAGCTTGCACTGTACGCAATCAGCCTCGCCATTTGCTCGGCAAGTCGTGTTTCCCCGTCACTGCCGAATTCCCAAACGTCCATCCCATCCTCTTTTGTCCGGTGTCCGGTCTTAACTTGAATCAGCGGATTTTCCTCTGCCAAATCCTTGACATCAATCCCCCAAACCCGGTCATCCTCTCGATGGGCAACCACCACCGCGCTCGGCGCGGCCAACTCCTCCGGCATAGGAATCAGGCAGTGCATCCGGCAAATCCGCTGTGTTCCCAGCGCCATGTACAAGGCTTTCAGCGCAATAGGGACCTTTTCCAACGAACACCGACGGTCGAATTCCTCTGAACTCATTTCAGGGAAATCTCCGCCATACGCCTTTTGCAGCGCAAGTTTATAGTATCTCAAGTAAAACATTCTCTACCTCTCGCATGGAGCGGCAGTGTTAAGGTACGCCATTCTCTTCGGCTGATTGCAAAAACAGTTTTACGGCTTCTTCTTCTGCGTTTACACGCGCCATGCGGGGACAGTGCGGACGTTTTCGCGGACGAATTGCACATCCGGATACAGACTGACGACCGCGCCCATTCCAATCTTCTGCTGGAATATCGACAGTTTGGAAAAGGATTTCGCATCGTCTTTTTTCACCCTGGCCGCCTTTTTGAATTCAATCGGATACAGCGTTCCGTTCCGCTGGATAATCAGATCAATTTCATTGTCGTCCTTATCGCGATAATAGGCGAAATCCGGCGCGATTCCGGCATTGACATAACTTTTCAGGATTTCCGCCAAGCACCAACTTTCAAAAAATTGTCCTGCAACTGCCCCTTTCATCAACGTTTCCGGAGTGAGCCAACCAGTCAGATACGCTGCCAGGCCAGTGTCAAGCATGTAAAGTTTCGGGGTAGAAATCATCTGCCGGTTGCGGTTTTTCAGATAGGGATACAGCAGTTTGACTAGTCCTGAGGTTTCCAGAATCGAAAGATAACTCTTCGCCGTCGGCTGGCTGATCTCGGCATCGCGCGCCAGGCTGGAATAGTTCAGCATCTGCCCTGTCCGCGCTGCTACCGCTTTCAGAAATACATAAAAACGGTGTTCGTCAGCCACCTGCGTCAAGGCGCGGACGTCGCGGGAAAGATAGGTTTGCAGATAAGATTGATAAAAACGCTCCCAGTGTTTTTCCGGATGCTCCTCCATGACCAATTCGGGGAACGAACCGCGCCAGATTCGGGTGAAGACTTCCAGCGGAGATACTGGTTCCATAGGTGCAGAGAAATCACGTTCCGGCAAAAAAGCGCCGTCATCGCGCCCGGCCAGTTCCGCCTGGGAGAGTCCATGAAGATTGAAAATTCCGATGCGCCCAGCCAGCGATTCAGACACGCCTTTCATTAGCCCAAATTGCTGTGAACCGGTCAGCCAGAACAAGCCACGCGCTGATTGCCGATCACGATTCCGGACTTCGTCAATGATTTGCTTAATGTACGGCAGAAGTTCAGGGGCATATTGGATTTCATCGATCAGCACCGGAGGCGGATGGTTGGCTAGAAAAAGCCGGGGGTCTTCCTTGGCCTGCACACGCATATCCAGCGGGTCGAGAGAAACAAGGCACCGTTCTGGTTCGGCGTTGTGGTGCAGAAACGTGGTCTTGCCGACCTGTCGAGCGCCAGTCACCAACAAAGCCGGAAAAAATGTGTTGGCTTCCAAAAAAGCATGAACCAAATTTCGTTTGATATACATAATTCCTCCACTAATTCAAAATGATGATTTAATATAGCGGAGAAAATACGAAAGGCAAGCCTGGGTGGACCGCATGAATTAGGGGTGAGTGGCGGAATGCGGAATGCGGAATGCGGAATGTTGAATGCTGAGGCGCATTTCATAATTCATAATTCATAATTCATAATTCGTTAGTGGCGAGAATGCGCTCGAACTACGCACGGCGGTCGCCTGCCACTGCCCACTCTTCCGCCACAGGACAAAAAAAAGCCGTCCATGATTCATGGACGGCTGGGATATTAACATGGTGGGCGACACAGAACTCGAATCTGTGACCTCTACCGTGTCGAGGTAGCGCTCTAACCAACTGAGCTAGTCGCCCATAAAAACGAAAATTAAGGGGGAATGGTGGGCGACACAGAACTCGAATCTGTGACCTCTACCGTGTCGAGGTAGCGCTCTAACCAACTGAGCTAGTCGCCCTTCATTCGTTACAAGTTACACCATTTTCCGGATAATTCAACCTGCTGGCCCGTGTTTTTCAGCAACGGCCAGCATTTTCTCCGTTGCAGGCTTATTTCTTTTTCGGCTTGCTGATCGGCAGCCCTGTCGTTTTTTCCAAATCCTCATTTTCCATGTTCTGGAAGAAGATATCATGGAGGATGCCCAGCATAGCCAGGCGCGCTTCCAAGCTGACTAGGACGTCATCGAAGCTTTCCTTGACGCCCATCCAGAATTCACCGGCATCGCCGTCCATCATTTCACGGGTGCTGCTCTCTGAGATCGCCTCGACCAGGTCGTGTTCGGTCTTGTTGAGCGTACTCCAGAAGACCGGCAGGGTTTCTTCTATGGTCAGAGTATTATTTTCATCAAAGCTCAGCTTGCGCACCAGGCTGTTGAAATTCCTTCTCACGGTCGGCGTCATCTTCATGGCGGCGCCAACGCGCGGCCAGTCAATGCGGGACAAGACCAAGTCAGCGAATTTCTGGCATTCTGCTGCGACGCGGTCAGATTTCTCCTTGTTTTCCAGTGCTTCGGCGCTGCGTTTTTCTGCTTCGGCTGCTTTTTCCACCAGCGCTGTGTTGTTATTGCACTGCTCTTCATAGCGGCTCTGCCAGGAGGCCAATTCCTTGGTTAGCCGGTCATTGTCTCCCTGCAAGCGCATCACCACCCGGTTCATTTCTTCTCGGATGGCTTCTTCCCGGGCTTCGGCTTCCGAACGGAACTGGGCGGCTGTCTGGTTAGCTCGCCGCATTTCCGAAACTGCGGCCTCGTGGTTGCTACGAGCCTGGTCAAGGCTGACTTTGTTTTGACGCAGCTGCCTCTTCAAATCCTGGATTTCATTCGCATCGCTCTGCATCCGTATGCGCAGGCGCTCGGTTTCGGCACTGATCTGGTCGACTTTTTTCTGCAAGTCGTTCGCCGTTGCTTCCACCTCCTTGAACCGATCCATCAATTCAGCGCTGCCCTGGCTGTCATGCAGTATCTTGTCAGCCTGCTCATGGGTGAATTTGAGCGGGCTGAAGCACAGCAGGATGCGCCAGGCGGCAAAATCCTCGCGGCGGAAAAACTCGTCAAACTTAGCGTCAGTCAGGACATAGTCGTCCTCGCTGAGGTTCTGCTCCTGTCGCCAGGTCTTGTAGTCTTCGGAATGAAAATGGTCTTCCAGTTGCTTATGCACCTGTTCATGGACTGGGTACCATGACGCGAAGATTCCATTCGTGATGGCTTCGGTCATGTTAGGGCGGTCCAACTCGCGCAGGATGATTTTTTCGATCCGGTCGCGTTTGTTGGGTTCCAGGCGATGACCGCCGATGGTGCAGACTTTCAGCAGCGGGGCATTAGCCTGGACATACATCTTCAGGCTTGACCACGGCACTTCCCGCAGCATCTGCGTGAACACCGCCGTCTTATCCACGCCCTGGATTATTTCATTATTGCCCAACATCCAGGAGATACTCCTTCTTCAACATAGCTTTCGCTTCATGAATGAACGCCGCAGCAATCTGTCGGCGCAGAGACCATTCCAACTTAGGCAAAGCGAGGCTCAAGCTGAAGGCCAGCTCTTCGCGGCCTTCTTCCTCAGCTTTGGCCTGGGCTGTCCGGCAAAGCAGGACGGCTTCTCGCCACCGCAACTCCTGGCAGAACTCAACCACCCTGCTCATGGTGTCGTCGTCAACAGAGCTAACCTGGCTTTTGCTAGCCTTGTTAGCCTTCCGTTTGGCTTTTTTATCAGGCGCAGCCTCGCCTAAATCGTCATCACGTTGACTGACTGACTTCTTCGCCATCGCTCGCCATTGAACCTAGGGATTGCTCATTGCAGGATAAAAAATCATGCCAGGACAAACAAAAACGGATCAGGCTGACGCCTGTTCCGGACACGGTTGACCTGCTTGATGTAGAAAACAAAAATGGAGGCGCGGACCGGATTCGAACCGGTGTTGGAGGTTTTGCAGACCTCAGCCTTACCACTTGGCTACCGCGCCATCAAAAAAAAACACAGAACTCATATAGCGACCGTTATAACACAGAACTAATATAGCGACCGTTCTATCTTTTTCCACTTCTGCAAATGCTTTTTTTCGATGGCTGCTGTTTTTTTATAAGGGGTCAGTTATTGATCCTCGGATTTCCTATAAGCCGCAAAGCCAGGCGCCCCGGGCAAGGCGTTTTAGTGGACAGTGGACAATGGACGGAAGTGGACTTTAGTGGAAGTGGACGTGGACAGAAGTGGACTTGAGTAGACGGCGCCTGCCGCATGTAGCTCCCTTTTCCTCTCGCCTCTCGCCCATGAAATCACGTTACGCAGCTCGACAACCATCCAAATTTATTCCGCCTTACCCTGGGCTTTTATGCTTCAGCCCTTCGTGCCTTTACCGCTGCGCGGCTGGTTTTCCCATACAACACACCCTAAAAAAATCTGCGTCATCAGCGTAATCTGCTGATAAAACAATTCTTGGCGTCTTGACGGTTAGTCCCTTTATTTCCGGAAGTCCTCGTTGATCTGGTTACGGAAGTCATCATCGCCGAGATAGCGCACAGCGATGACGGCCATGGCGGCGGCGGCTCGCAGGGCGCTGTCAAGGGCATAGTCGCTGGCTGATGCCTCTGCCATTTCCAGCGAATGGCCTGGGATTTCATGGTCTCCGACGGCGAAATACGGGTGGATGCCAGGCACGACTTGCGAGAAATTGCCGAAATCCGAGGAGCCTCGTCCTGGCCTGGGCGGCAGCACCGGATTGGCGCCCAGTGCTTTCATGGATTCCACGTACGCGCTGTTCATAATCGCATTCGGCTTTCGGCTCATGTAGGGTCGGTGATAGGGCTGCACCTCGGCTGTGCAGCCGGTCATCAATTCAGCTCCGCGGATGATGTCCCAGAACCGCGCCTCCATTTTTTCCGCCCAGTCCTCCTGGGCCGAGCGCAGGTAGAAACGTGCGCGGGAGCGGTCTGGGATGATGTTCGGGCGCACTCCGCCCTCCAGGATGACGCCATGCACGCGGGTGAATTCAGGCAGCTGCTGGCGCCAGGCGTTGATGGCGGTGAACAGCAACAGCATTGCATCCAGCGCATTCAAGCCCAATTCCGGGGAGCCTGCCGCATGCGCGGCCTTACCGTGAAAGGTGACGTCAAAGCGACGGACCGCTGTCGAGCCGGTGTCTGGCGTGGTTCGCCAGCTTGGATGCACCATCATCGCTGCGTCTATGCCGTCCAGGCAGCCATGTTCCAACATCACCACCTTGCCGCCGCCGGACTCCTCTGCCGGCGTTCCCAGCAAGGCCAGGCGCCCTTTCAGGCCATACTTGTCCTGCAGTTTGACTGCAGCATGGAAAGCCGCCAGGGCGGCGGTGCAGATCAGGTTGTGACCGCAGCCGTGCCCGATGCCTTCCAAGGCATCGTATTCAGACGCGATGGCAAAGGCCGGGTTGCTGCTGCCGACGTCGGCGCGGAAGGCCGTTTCCACTCCGGCGGTCGGCGTTTCCGGGTCAAAGCCCAGCGAACGCAGTTCATCCACCTGGCGTTTGCAGGCGTACCGTTCTTCGTATGCCAATTCAGGATGTTCCCAAATATCCTTGGACAACGCTTGCCAACGGCCTCGCTCCGCGTCAATCAGCCCCTTGGCTTCACTCAACAACGCTTGCCAATTCATGGCCATGTCTTCCTCCTTACTATGACGTGTGTTGCGGCAGGTCCTGGCCTGGCGCCGACTCTGCCGCCGCTTCAGAACAGGGATTTGTTTCGAAACCGCAATTTCAAGATCCGGCGTCGTCTCACGGCCAAGACCTCGATGTCAAAATCGCCGTAGGTGAAATGCTCATTGACCCGGGGAATGCGGCCTGCGATTTTGAGCACTAGTCCAGCCGCCGTTTCAAAGCCCTGGTTGTCAATCGTCGTGCCCATATATTCCTCGAGTTCACGCACATCGGCCTTGCCGTCACATTCGAAGACACCCTCTGCGATGGGCTTCACCATGGCTGATTCCTGGTTACGGGCGTCATGGATGCCGCCGACAATCTGCGCCACCAGGTCTTCCACGGTGATAATCCCCACCACGCCGCCATGTTCGTCAACGACTACTGCCATCGGTACATGCTGATAGCGCAATTCATCCAGAAGCGCGCTCACCGACTTGGATTCCGGCACGAACAGCACCTTCGTGTTGACGAATTGAGCAATGCCCAGGGAAGCCCGCTTCTCCGGGTCCTGGTCATCGCTCGGAAGCAGCTGGTACAAGTATTGGCGCAGGCTGACGATGCCGATGACTTCGTCAACGCGCCCGTCATACACCGGAAAGCGCGAAAATCCGGTCTGTGCTGCCAGGGCTTCGACGTCGGCCACTGACGCGGTCAGGGGCACTGACTGCACGTCCACCAGCGGCACCATCACCGTCTCAATCGGCTTACTATCCAATTCCAAAACGGTTTGCAGCATGTCGCCGGCCTCCTTGCGCACCAGCCCCTGCTCCGTAGCGACTTCCGCCAGATTCTTCAAGTCTTCGCGGGTCACCTGGCCGCGTTCCGGCTGTTCCTTCGACTTGCAGATGGCGCGTGCGACAACCCCGGAAATCCTATCCAGGGCGCTCACCGGCAGCCACAGCACCCGCCTGGCCCACTCCAGCGGCCGAACCAGAACCAAGGTCAGCGTGTCGGCATGATTGCGGCCAATGGCCTTAGGAATCATTTCCGTGAACAGCAGCAGCGTCGGTGTCACCAGCAACGACGTCAGGATGTCCTCATATCCAGACCCGCTGGGCTTCAAAAACGCCAAAAATGCCTGGAACGCATCTGTTTGAACGATTGCGAGCACGACGATGGAGCGCACCAGGGTCGTAATCGTGACATGGAGCAAATTCGTGCCCAGCAGAACCGTGCCGAAAAATTCGCCGGCGCTATCAAGCAGCTTGACGGCCAGGCGCGCTCGGCGGTCGTCGCGGGCGGCCAGGTTCCGTAGCATGGTGCGGTTCACGGAGGTGAAAGCCGCCTCAATGCAACAGAACAGCGACGACAGGGCGTAGAGCACGGCCAGCAGCAGCAAGGTGGGCAGGAGAGCAGTCATGCGTCCACCTCCTGTTCTGCGAGGTCATCCTCTGGTTTCTGCTGGGGTATGATGCCGACGGTGCCGACCCGGCGCCCGGCCATCCGGTTGACCCGCACCAGGAATCCTGGCAGTTCGAGGCTATCGCCGGTGCGCGGCAGCCGTCCAAGGTGCTCCATGACCAGGCCGCCGATCGTGTCGGCGTTGCCCTCGGGATTGGCGAATGCCGTCCCGAATTCACGCTGCAAGACACGCAGATGCGCCCTGCCATCCGCGATATAGACGCCGTTGCGCACGGTTAGCCGATCCTCGTCGTCCTCGTCGCCTGAGAAGCGGCCGACGACTTCTTCCAGGATGTCATTCAGGGTCACGATGCCGGAGGTGCCGCCGTGTTCGCCGATCACTACTGCAAAACGCTCGGTTCGCTTGCGCATGTCGCTCAGCAGCCGGTCAAGGTCAGCCGTCTCCGGGACATTATATACTGTATAAAGCGGCAGCCCGGCCTGGCCGGCGTTAAGAGCGTCGCGGAAATCAGCCAATTTCCTGTCAAGTTCCGGCCGGCCCCGCCACTTGGGATAATCAATGAACGACAGCAGCGCCCAGATGTCGTCAAGGTCTTCGTGATAGACTGGCATGCGGGAATGTTGGCTGCGCTTGGCAAGGGCAAAGGCTTCGCGCAAAGTCAGCTCATCCGAGACTCCGGCCACTTGCGTGCGCGGCACCATGATCTCCTTGATGTCAATGTCACTCAAGCCGAGAATACGGACAATCAGCTCTCGCTCGCGTTCATTGGTAGCCCCGACTTCCTGGCTGGCCTCCATGGTTGCGAGCAATTCCTCGTTAGTCAGCACTGACCAGCTGCCCTCAGTAGTCTGCCCCAGCAGACGCAGGCAGAACTCGGTCGACACGTGCAGAAGCCAGACCAGGGGCGCGATCAGAACGCTCAGCCATTGCAGCGGCAGGGCCACGATGCGCACGAGCGACGGCCCCAGGGCGTAGGCCACGACTTTCGGAGTCTGTTCGCCGAAAATGATCAACAGCGGCGTCACCAGCAACACGTTGAGAACGGAACGGGTGATGTCCGCCCAGCGCCGCACCGCGTCCATCGTGGCGTCATGATCGCAAAACCTGGCCAGGCGCAAAAACCAGCCATCGTCGCCATCGCCTATCAGCAGGCGCGTAATCAAGGTCGCGCAAATGCTCGCCAACATGACATTGACGAACAAGTTGCCAATCAGCACGGTCGCCAGGAAATGCTGCGGACGCCGCAGCAGCTGGCAGGCCGCCTGTTCGGCGCGGGTGCCGGTGCTCATGCGCTTGACTTCGGTTCGCGACAACGACAGCAAGGCCGTCTCGGACGCGGAGAAGAAAGCGGAAAACGCGAGCAGGATGACTGCTCCCAGCAGCATTTGCACGGTCGTGGCGTCCATGCTCACCCTCCTCTCCGGAGCCGCGCCGCATGACCCATGCCAAACGCCATCCCGACATCGCCTCGCCTCCCGCCGTCGCTACTTGCGGGAGGCTCATCGGGATTATTTGCTTCAGTCAACATAATTCCCCGTCTGGAAACCGCGACCGCCCTGGTTGGGTGCGGCCGCCCAAGGCTTGTCGTGTGACGAATGCTTAGCCGCAACATCGCTTTTAGCTTTAAGATAGCAGCGTAAACCTCAATTGCAATCATAAATCGTCCACAGCCGCCGTTGAAGTTCCGCATTCTGGACGTTAAATTAAAAAAATTGCTTTGGCATCGCAGCCCGCCGCGCCCCTGCGCTGCAACGATTTCCCTTAGGAACCGCTTGCCCTGTCGTCAGTTACCCTAGGGTCGCCTCTACTTCTGCCCTGAGCTGCCTATGTCCTCCACCTCTCCTGACCACCTCGACCAATTCAGCCGCCTTGTGGACATCATCGCCCGTCTGCGCGATCCTGAGCGCGGCTGCCCCTGGGATCGCGTCCAGACTCACCATTCCCTGCGCCGCTTCCTGCTGGAGGAAACCGCCGAGTACCTTGACGCGGTCGAATCCGACGACTACCCGGCGATGTGCGACGAACTCGGCGACATTCTCCTGCAAGTAGTGCTCAACGCCCAGATCGCCGCTGAAAACGGCCATTTCAACATGGCTGACGTAGCCCGCTCCGAAGCCGACAAGATGCTCCGCCGGCATCCGCATGTATTTGCGCCGAAAGAGACGACGACGGCGGCCTCGGAAACGGCCCTGCGCCGCCAGTGGGATGACATCAAGAAACGCGAGCGAGCCGGCCGCCAGCGCGGCACCGCCTTGGATGGCGTGCCGCGCTGCCTGCCAGCCTTGGCCCGAGCCCAGAAAATGCTGACCAAGGCCGGCCAGGCCGGGTTTGAATGGCCAGATTTTGACGCGGCGCTGGCCAAGGTTGACGAGGAGCTGGCAGAAGTGCGAGCTGCTGCTGCCAACGGCGACCGCAGGGCCTTGGCCGAAGAGCTTGGGGACCTGCTTTTCACCATAGTCAATCTCTGCCGCTGGCAACAGCTCCAGGCCGAAGACGTGCTCCAGGACGCCATCGTCAAATTCCGGCGGCGATTCACCCGCCTGGAAAAAACGCTCGCTGACCAGGGCCTGTCGCCGGCGACGGCCACGCGAGCTGAATTGCGGCGGGCCTGGGAGGCGGCTAAAATGCTGGAAGAAAAATCATGACTGCATTTTCCCTCATCCGCCTGCCAGGACCGCACGGGCCGCTTAACTGGAAGACCAACCTCCTGTTCGTCTGGCTGGCGCAGATTCTCACCCTGGCTGGTTATGGCGCCGCCATGCCGTTCATCCCCCTGTTCATCCGCGACGTCCTCGGCATTGCCTCAGAGCATGACCGCGGCTTTTGGGTGTCGATGTTCTATTTTTTCGGCATGCTGAGTTTCTGCGTGTCCAATCCCATCTGGGGCATGATGGCTGACAAGTACGGTCGGCGGCTCATGCTCCTGCGCGCCAATTTCGTCACCGCTTTCATTTTCCCTTGCATGGCCTTGGCGCCTAACATCTACGTCCTCATCCTGATTCGATTCATCGCCTCGGCTTTTTCCGGCACGATCGCGGCCTCGCAGGCTTTGATTGCGACGGCAACGCCGGATCGCCACCAGGGCTTTGCCCAGGGAATCCTCAGCACGGCCATTTGGTCTGGCAACATGATCGGCTACTTAGTCGGCGGCCTTCTCATGCATTACCTAGGCTACAACTGGGCGTTCCTGCTCTGCGGCGTCATGTACTTCGTTGGCGGCATCATCGTCCTGTTCTTTGTCCAGGAAGACCACCAGCGTCGGCCTTCTGCCAAGCAGGCGGCAAGCCTGGAGCAGCACCATCAGCAATCCGCCCGCCGGCAGCTCCACTGGCCGAAACTGCCGAGCTGGCAGGAGTTGCCTGGACTGCTGCGGCCGCCGCAATTCCCGCATTTAGTCTTGCCGCTGATGGGCATCTGCATGCTGGTTTGCATCACCCGCCGCTTTGAAGAACCCTATCTGGCCATGTTGGTTGAAATCGTCGCCGACCCCATGAAAGCCGCTTTCCACACTGGCCTGATTTGCGCGGCGGCGGCGGCAGGGGGGATTCTGTCTGGAACGGTCTTCGGCTGGCTCAGCGACCGTCTGCCTCCGCTGCTGATCATGCTCCCGGCACTGATGGTTTCTTCCCTAATGCTCCTCCTGCAAGGCAGCGCGACGTCGCTGGTCATGCTTGGCGCGGCTCGCTTCGGAGCCTATTTCACCTCCGGCGGTCTGGAGCCGACCATCCTGGCTGTAATCTCCAGGGTCACTCCACCGGCCAAAAGAGCAACCGTATTCGGGTGGACAACCAGCGCCAGAACCCTGGGCATGGTGCTCAGCGCCCCGCTGGCAGGAATTTTCATCACCAATTGGGGAACGCGAAGCGTCTTCTACGCAGCAGCTGCGCTCTATATCCTCATCATGCCGGCAATCATCGCGACCATGAAGAAACTCCCAGACCGCAAATGACTTGCGTCCACTAACATCCATGAAAGTCCACAGAAGTCCATTGTCCACAGTCCACTAAACTTCCGCCCGTTCCGCCCACCGCGTCCACTGTGTCCACAGCTGCTGGGCGGCAAAAGTTCAGCGGAGGCGAGCGGAGGCGTCACGTGCTGCTCAAACAAACGGCGCGGCCTGGTTTCCCCAGCCGCGCCGCATGTTTGCTTTGCTCTTTTCAACGACTCGATTTCCGATGTCGCCAGGTTCAATTCCCCTAACCGAGCTTATTGCTCCCTCACCGGCACCATGATTTGGGTACGGCTCTTCAGGTCGGCATCACTCCTGATGCCCGGGTTGATGCGTGTAATGTCGGAAATCGAAATTTGGTACATATCAGCCAGTGATTGCAGCGTTTCGTCCGGCCCGATGGTATGTGGGACCAACTTTGTCGCGACGGTCGGCGCCGTGGTGGGCGTAAGCGGCAGGGGTACTGGCGGGGGTGCCAGCAGGACATTCGTCGCAGGAACATTTGCCGACGCGGCGCCCAGCCCGCTGGCAGGGGAAATCACGACTGGCTTAGGCGGCTGGGGCGTCGGCGCCGGGGCGGCAGCGCCCGGCGTTTCCAGGATGACCGGCTTGGGAGTGACAGTGGGCGCAGGCGTCACCGGCGCAGGCGTCACCGGCGCAGGCGTCACCGGCGCAACAGACGTCGGCTTCACGGCTTGCTCCGCACCTTTGGCTGCGGCCGGGGCAGCGCCACTGGCGCCAACAGCCGGAATCTTCAGTTCCTGGCCAATATGCAGCAAATCCGAGGTCAGGTTGTTCCACGCCCGAATCTCGTTGGTGGTGCAATCAAAGCGACGTGCGATGACCCACAGATTGTCGCCGGAACGAACCTTGTAAATACCATTGGCTGGGCGCGGCTCTTTCTTGATAGTACTCTTGCGTTCGCTTTTAGTGGTTTCTGCCTTGCCGCCACTAGTGCCGCTGGCCGCCGCAGCTGTCTTTTTCTGCGGCGGACGGGGAGTGTCAAGCGCGTCATCAGGCAGCATCAGCACCATGCCCGGCTTTAAAATGCTCTTGCCGTCCAGCCCATTCAAGGCCGCCAGGCGCGGCCAGTTGACGCCATAGCGGTAGGCGATGGACGACAAAGAATCGCCAGGCTGGACTTTATAAGTCCGCTTAGGAGCAACTGCAGGCTTCGGCGCAGGCGGCGTGGCCGGCGTCGGCGTGACTGCGGGCAGGGGTTCTGGCGGCGCGTACGCCGGCACCAGCATCGGCTCCAGGCTTGGAGGCGTCAACGGGGCTGCCACATCACCGCCGACAGCTGGAACAAAGGCGCCCTCACCCGTCAAGGCCGACGGCAGCTGGGGTTCGCCGCTGACGCGGGGTGCCGGGCCGACTTCTGACGAGGGCACCGCCCGGGCTGCGGCTGGCGACGCATACGGCGGCGGCAAAATCTCACGATCACCCAAAACACTCACACCCGGCGACCTGGTCGCCGGCTGCCGGCTTTGGCAGCCACTGCCCAACAAGGCCACGGCCGCCAGGCCGACGGCCGAAAAACATAGCACAATACGCGACTTTTTCATTTCTTGGCTCCTTTTCTTGCTTCCTGATACCCGTCCCACGACGATTAAAATACCCGTCCCACGACGATTAAAATAAAACTGAAATATTGAAGTTCCCTGGCAGCTCCGGGCCGGTCGTCCCATCCTACTTATGTTGGCGGCACGTTGCTGACTGCCTCTGCAAAACATGCTCCTCGATGCGCATAATCTGTAAACATATCCTGGCTGGCGCAGGCTGGCGACAGCAGGACTTTGCCGCCTCCAGCCACGCAGGCTGCTGCCTTAGCCACTGCTTCGGCCATGCTGTCGCACGTCTCCACCGGCACGACTCGGCCCCAGGACGCGGCCAGGCGTTCACGGCATGAGCCGAGCAAAAACACCTTGCGCACATACTGGCGCAAGTCTGGCAGCACCTCGTCCAGCTCACAGCCTTTGTCAACGCCGCCTGCAATCAGCGCAATGTCCGCCTGGTCGGCCTGGCCGACCTGCCGGAGCGCCTTTGCCAGGGCGTCGACGTTGGTTGCCTTTGAGTCGTCGATGAATTGGACGCCGCCTCGCACGGCAATCGTCTGCAAACGATGCGCTCCAGTTCGAAAGTCCCGCAGCGACGGCACGGCCTGCTCGACAGTCACTCCGGCTGCTTCCGCCAGGGCCAGGACGGCCATGACGTTTTCCAGGTTATGCCGCCCGCGCACGGACAAGTCCTCCTCGGCCACAATCTGCTGGTGCGAACCAGCCGGATCGCGCCGCCAGACCGCGCCGTCCACTGCCCGAAAATCTGCGTCAACGCCGACTTCCGCAGTGAAGGTCACGACTCGCCGGCCGACCACTGCTGAGGCCACGGCTGGATTTGACATCAAATCGGCTCGGATGACTGCGGTACGGCCTGGCGCCAGAGCCCTAAGCAAGGCCAGCTTGATGTCAAGATACGTCGCCATGTCGCCATGACGGCTGAGATGATCCGGGGTGACATTCAGCAGCGCAGCCGCCTGCGGCGCGAAATCATAGATATTCTCTAATTGAAAAGAGCTGACTTCGACGACTAGGACGTCGAGTTCGGGCTGACGCCAGGCTACTTCCGCCAGCGGCAGTCCGATATTTCCTGCTGCTTCCACGCGCAGCCCGGCGTGGCGCAGGCAGTGCGTCAACATCTCAACCGTCGTCGTCTTGCCATTGGTCCCGGTCACGGCAAGCATAGGCCAGGGGCAATAGCGGCCGCCAAACGCCAGCTCGCTGACCACCGGGCGCCCCCACGCCCCGGCCTTGCGACCGAGAACGCTGTCAGCCGCCACGCCGGGACTGACCACGACCAAGTCAGCCGACCCGGGCCAAGCGTCGGCCTGCCGGCCTAGCAGCACTTCGACGCCAGACTCGGCCAAGCCGACTACCCGGCGGCAAACGGCTTCCTGGTCGCTGCTGTCAAGCAAAGTGACTTTGCCACCCAGCGACAACGCCAGGCGCGCCGCAGCAACGCCGCTGGCGCCCGCGCCCATGACGACAATGCGCTGATTGGCAAGACGGTTGTTCATGATGACACTAAATATATTGCAAAATCCCCAAATGTCAGCCGACGGACACAAAATACAGAGGATTTTCGTAATCAGGCACTGGTTGATACTCGGAGTCCCGGCAAGATGCGAAGTTAGGCGCCCAGGGTAAGGCGGTTTAGTGGACAGTGGACAATGGACGTTAGTGGACTTTAGTGGACGTTAGTAGACGATGGACTGTGGACAGAAGTGGACATTAGTGGAGAGTGGACGTGGACTGAAGTGGACATTAGTGGACTGAGGTGCGAAGACACGTGTCTTCTAAAGGCTTCCAGCCGGGACAGATGCATCATGCTTAAAGTCACATTATTTTGCGCCGTAGGCGCTTAACCATGCTTACCCCCAGGCTTTAGCCTGGGGCGAGATGACACCCGTTATCTCTTTTAGCTACGGGAACATCAAATCGTTCAAGCCTTGGACGGCCGTGTCTGTCCAGAGTTTGCCAGTGCCTTTTGGGGAGCGCACGTGGCGGCACAGCCGGGTTTCATAGCTGCCCTCGTCCAGCGCCTTGTCCGTCGCGATGTAGCCTGTCGAGCCATTAGCCAGGCCGACCACCATCGTCTGCAGGAATGGCGAGCGCGACTTGATGTCCAGGCCGATTTCCACGAACACTTCGCCATGCAAACCGACGATGCCGAGATCATTGACGCGCAGCACATGCAGGGGGACGTCATATTCACTCGGCAAGTCTTGCAGCAGAATCAACTCCCGGGCATACGTCAGCTCGGACTTGGAGACGCTTTCCGGGTTGCTTTGGATGCGCTTGGCATCCGCCAGTTGTTCGGCGGTCGGGGTGCGCGCCTTGAACGGTATCATAATCAAATTGGCGCCAACCGTGCCGGACGTCTTGAAGTCTTCGTCCCGCAGCAAATTCCAGCTTTTCCAGGCTTCGGCAGCGACTACGTTGGCAACCCGTTCACACTGCTGATACGGATGCCGGGACGTCCGCGCTGGCTGCTTGAAATTGCAGTTGTTGATATTTCCCTGGGTGCCATTCGCCAGCGTCACCAGGAATTCGCTGCCGGCAATCCGCTGCATGGCAGCCGCAAAATAGCCGAAGTAATCAGCGGACACCCAGAGTGATTTGCCGTTGCCCACATAATGCAGAGCTAAGTTGGCATACAGCGCCAGCGGCTTTTTGGTGACCGGGTCACGGGCGATCAGCAAGCCAAGCTGCGGGTCAGTCGGCCCGGCGTTGCGAATGGCGTCAGGATTCTGATAGCCTGGATTCATGCGGACGGTGCCGTCCTTCATCAGCCAGCGGCGGTTGTGGACTTCTTCGCGGCAGTCGCCGCTGGCGCGAGCAATCTCTGCTGGTACCTTGTGGTTGTGAGCCATGACCCAGGCGTCGGCAATCTTTGTCGGCAACGACTTGGCATATTCCGGCTCTGCGGGCGTCCCCAGCGCCTCGGAGGCGGCAGGCCCCGTGTGCGTGTGCGTGCAGGAAATCAGCACCATGTCCCCGGGAACGCCAGTCCGCTCCGCAATCTGGGCTTTCGCTTCGGCAATCACCCATTTCGGCACATCGATCAAATCCAGGCAAATCAAGCCGATCTCGCGCTCGCCATCAGCTATCGCCAGCGCCTTGACAAAAAGCGGATCATGGATATGCTCGGCAACACGATCCTCAAAATAACCAACCAGATGACAACCCAAATTCGGAGTAATGTCCAACTGCGCAGTACCGACGGTAAAATTTCCCATGTTGACTACCTCTTTTTAGATGCTGAGACTATACGCGGCGACGACATGAAAACCAATATATGGACGATACATCAGAATAATGGCGCTTTTACAATTGTCAACCCGGCAGTCGCCGGTTACGGCCTATTTTTGGGGCGAGGGGATCCGGCACTGAAGCGCCGGCACAGGACGAAGGCGAGGGACGAGGGGCGAGGGGCTCTCTGGACTACATGCCGCCCCGCCGTCCACTGACGTCCACTAAAGTCCACCACGTCCACTGCAAGAGTCCTCCAGGCTGCAACATCCGGCAAGCTGAAGTTTGCACTGCGTACGGGGGCAGTCATCGTCTTTCCCATCAAAGCACAATCTTCGATGATACTGTCAAACGCAATTTGTCAAACTTGCTTCGCGGCATTATTGTGATGTCCTGGAACGAAACCGCCGCGTATAAAACAGAATGATTGCTAATTTGGAGTCTGCGCCATGTTTTCATTCCATTATGAAATTTTCCTGGCTTTGCTTCTGTTAACCGGCTTGGTTATCGCCTTTCTGACGCCTTTATACCTGCTCTGGAAAATCATCGCCGCTATCCGCAAACTGCTGGATGAAACGGGCCGCCTGAATCAAAACCTGAGCCGCCTGACGGAAACGATGGCCAAAACCACCGCGCCGGCCACCACAGCGACGCCAGACGGCCCTGCCGCTGAAGCAGTGCCGGCAAGCGCAGTCGAGGAGGCGACCGCCATGCCGCCGACCCCAGCGCCCCCGGCACCGGTCTTCCCTGCTGCGGCAAGCCTTCCGCCCCAGGGTTCGGCTCTTCCGCCGCCCCTGCCGCCGGCCGGCGCCAGTCGTCCGCATACAGAAGCTGCCGCCCAACCGCCGCAGCCGTCGCCAACTCCGCTCACGCCGCCTCCGCCCGAGCCGGAACAGCCGCTCGCCCCACAGACCGCGCCGCCTGCCCCGGAGAGGCCGCCCGCTCCGCCGCGCCAGGCAAAACCATGGGAAATCGCGGCGCGACGCAAACTCCGCCAAGCCTGGAACTGGTTCCTCTGCGGGCAAGCTGACGGCCCTGGGACGCAACCGCTGGAAAAACTCGCGGCCACGGCCTGGCTGCTTCGCGCAGGCGTCTGCGTCATTCTCTTCACCGTCGGTTTCATGCTCAAAATGTCTATCCATCAAGGCTGGCTGGCGCCGTCTGGCCGCGTCGCCCTGGCTTTTGTGACTGGCGCCGCCTTGTTGTTCTGGAGCTTGCGCCTCTTGAACGGCGCTTACCGACTTATGGGGCAGGCGATTCTCGGCCTGGCTCTCGCCACCTTCTATTTCGGTGCCTTTGCCGCCACTGGCATGTACCACCTCATCGGCCCTATGCTCGGCTTTATCGTCATGGTTGCCATCACGGCGGCGGCCGGCTTCATGGCGGTACGGTTCGATTCCATCGCTGTCGCGATCATCGCCACGGTCGGCGGCTACGCCACGCCCATCCTGCTCGAAACCGGCAGCAAAAATTTCCCAGCTCTTTTCAGCTACATGTTCATTTTAGGCATCGGCGTCCTGGCTGTCGCCGCCTATCGCGACTGGCTTCCCCTCAACTGGCTGGGTCTATTCTTCACCTATACTCTGTTCATCGCCGCTTGGCATGCCCACTATGTCCCTGCTGATTTTCCCGTTCTGATCACGAGCCTGGCGCTTTTCTTCGTGCAGTACTCCACGGTTGTCTTCATCCACAACGTCGCCCAGAAAAAGCCGTCTTCGACCTTGGAGATCATGGCGTTGCTGGCCAACGCCGCCATCTTCACCGGCTGTGCGCACCGGCTCATCGCCACCGTCACTGAGGATCGGCTCTGGTTCGCCCCGCTCACTTTGTCCCTGGCCGCCTTCTATGTCGCCCACGCCTTCTGGTTCCTGCGCAGGAAACACCATGACCGCGGTCTCCTGCTCGCCTTCATCGGCCTCAGCGCCCTTTTCCTGACCCTGACTGTCCCACTTGTGTTTGCCCGCGAATGGATCGGCGTCACCTGGTCCCTGCTCGCCCTCCTCATGCTCTGGCTCGGCCAAAACCTCGACAGCGCCTTCCTGCGCTCTGCTGCCTGGGTTCTCTATACCATCGTCATCGTTCGACTCACTGGCAGCGATTTTCCCCGCACCTTCGCCCACTCCCAAGCAGCAACCGACATGGCGCAATTCTGGCGCCAGTTTGCCGAGCGCCTGGTTCAATTCGCGGCGCCACTCGCATCGCTGGCTGCGGCAGCGCGCCTAGCCAGCCGCCCTACCCCACCTGGCGACCTGGCCATCCCCCCGGAATGCGACCTGAAACCGCGCTCCCTGCCCCTGCCATTCCCCCCAGTCGCCATCGCCGTCGTGATCGCCGCGTGCCTGTTCTTCCTCTACTGCAATTTTGAAACGGCCCGCACTTTCGGCTATCTCTTCCCGCCCTTCCGCCTGCCAGCCCTGACCATCGTCTGGCTGCTGTGGGGCGTCATCATCTTTCAAGTCGCCGCACGACACCCGCACCCAGCCTGGAAAACGCTGCTCCTGGTCCTAATCGCGGCAGTCGTCGGCAAAGTCCTCTTCTGGGACTTCCAGTCCTGGTCGCCCAACTGCCACTTCCGCTACGCCGTCTTTTCCTGGACTGAATGCGCCATGCGCCTGGTTGACTTCGGCCCTCTGATCGCCTTCCTAATCGCCCTCGCCATCCTCCTGCGCGACCGCGAAGAGCTGCTTGCCCGCATCGCCGCCATTCTCTGGCCAGCGCTCCTGTTTCTCTACTCCACCTGGGAAGTGAACACAATGCTGCTTCGCCTGATGCCAAAAGTGTGCGCTGGCGGCATTTCCGTCCTCTGGGGCGCCTTTGCGGCAGCGTTCATCTACCGAGGCCTGACCACGTCGCAGCGCCCGCTCCGCTATCTTGGGCTGGCTCTGTTCGCCATCGTCGTCGGTAAAGTCTTTCTCTACGACTTAGACCGCCTTGGCAATGTCCATCGCGTATTCGCTTTCCTCCTGTTCGGCTTACTGCTGATGGCCGGCGCCTTCTTCTACCTTAAATTCTGGCAGAGCGACCGCTCCGAAAAAATTGACTAAAGGAGTCTCTGATATGATGCCAACATTGCTTCGCCGTCGCATGTTAGCGGTTCTGGCGTTTCTGGCGGGGGTTATTTGCAGCCAGGCGGCGGAATGTTTTTTCCCGATTCACGTCCCTGAGTTGACGTCGTCGACCGTCCTCAGCCTGGAGTTGCCGGTCGAGGCGCTCATCGACCTTGGCGGCCGTCAGGAAGCCTTGCGCATCCTCACTGCCAATGACCGCGAAATTCCCTATTGGATCATGTATGTGACCAAAACCGAAACCGCCTGGAAGCAAGACCCCTGCCAGGCGCAAGCGACGCGGGTCAAAGAAGAAGAAGACTTGAGCCTGACACTGGACTTCGAACTCGCGCCAAAAGCGCCAGCGCCGCAAGGCTTGACCATCAACACCCCGCTCCGGAACTTCGAACGCCAGGTCACGGTTCTTGGCGAGGACGCCAATGCCTGGGCGCCCCTGGTGACCGATGCCTTTATCTTCGAAAGCAGCGATACCCTGCAAATGCGGCAATGCGACGTGCCTTTCGACGCTGGCAAGCACCGCCGCTTCCGGGTCGTCATCGCGCAAGCCAGCCTGGAACGACAAGACGCCTACCGCCGCGTCACCCGCTTCCTGAATCGAGAAGGCCAGGCTGACAATGCCGTCGAAACCACCGGCATGACCCGCCAGCCCTTCAAAATCAACTCGGTCACCTTCTGGCGAAAAGTCCCGATACAGACCGATCCCAAAGCACAATTCCTGAGCTTTTCAGCGCCTTCCGGGACCATCAGCCACAATGCCGAGAAACGCGAGACCATCTATGAACTCACCCCGCCCTGCTTTCCAATCACCGGTTTCGAAATCATCAGCTCGGAAAGGAATTTTCTTCGGAAGGTAACGGTTCAGAAACAGTATGAGCAGGATTTCATCACTGCGCATCACGGTCGGATCACAGCCTGCGACCTGCCTGGCATCACGCAAATCCAGCCCATCTTAGACGGCTTGGCGCCGATCACTGGCGGCCGCATGCGCATCATCATCCATGACGGCGACAACCCACCCCTGGCCGTGACCGACATCCGCTTGCGCACACCAGCCATCAAGCTGACGTTCATCGCCGAACCAGGCCAGACGCCTTGTCGCCTGAGTGCTGTCGCCGGGGCTAAACCGCCGGTCTACCAGCACCCGGATATCTTTCCAGCCATTCTGGCTAATCAAATCGCAGTGACTGACGTCACCCTCGGAGACCGCCAGGGCCAGCCCCGATCGCCCGTGCCGACGCCAGCCCAAGGCCTCCCCCGCTGGATCGTCCTGCTGGCGCTGGCAGCTGCGATCGTCGCCATCGCCGCCGGCGTCGCCAAAGCTGCTAAATCAACCCAGGGCGTTTGCAGCTCCCAGGAATAGCCATTACTTTATTGTCATTGGCTTTCCCCCTACCCACCCCCAGCCCATAGATGCATAATGGCACTGACATTCTACAATTCCCTCACTCGCCGCCTGCAAGAGTTTATTCCCATCACCCCAGGCCAGGTGGGCCTCTACACCTGCGGGCCGACCGTCTACAATTTTGCGCATATCGGCAATTTCCGGGCGTACATATTTGAAGACCTGCTCAAGCGCACCCTCCTCTACCTCGGCTTCCAGGTCAAGCATATCATGAACCTGACCGACGTCGACGACAAGACCATCCGGGGTGCCCAGGCGGCTGGCAGCTCCTTGAACGACTTCACCCAAAAATACAAGGACGCCTTCTTCCAGGACATCGCTGCTTTGCGGATTCTCCCGGCTGACGTCTACCCAGCCGCCACCGAGCATATTGACGACATGATCGCCATCGTCGAAAAGCTCTTTGCCAAGGGCATCGCCTACCAGGCGGATGACCACTCTGTCTATTTTTCCATTGCCAAGTGGCCTTCGTATGGCCAGCTGGTCAACATCGACCACAGTCAAATGCGTTCCGGCGCCCGAGTGAAGCATGACGAATATGCCAAGGAATCCATAGCCGACTTCGCGCTCTGGAAAGCATACGACGCCGCAGACGGCGACGTTGCCTGGGACAGCCCCTGGGGCAAGGGCCGCCCTGGCTGGCACCTGGAATGCTCAGCCATGAGCAGCCGCTACCTGGGTCCGACTTTTGACATCCACTGCGGTGGCATCGACAACATGTTCCCCCACCACGAAGATGAAATCGCCCAAAGCGAAGCAGCCAATGGCTGCCGTTTCGTCAACTACTGGCTCCATTGCGCCCACCTGATGGTCGACGGCCAGAAAATGTCCAAGTCGCTCGGCAATTTCTTCACCCTGCGCGACATCCTCGCCAAGGGCTACACAGGCAGGGAAATCCGCTGGGTTCTCCTAGGCGCCCACTACCGCCAATCCCTGAACTTCTCCTTCAAGGCCCTGGATGACGCCCGCGCCGCCTTGCAGCGCCTCGATACGGCCAAGCAACGCCTGGCCGAACTGGTCAGCGCCCCAAACGCCGGCCTGCAGGAAACAGCAACCGCCGTCACAACCGCGGAAAGCGCTTTCCGCGCCGGACTGGAGGACGACCTCAATATCTCAGCCGCACTGGCAGCACTGTTCGACTTCATCCGCGATGTGAACCGCCTCATGGACGAACAAAAGCTGGCCGGCGCAGCAGCGACTAAAGCGCTGAGCCTGCTGGAACGAATGGACACGGTCCTGGCTGTCTTCACCCCAGACCAGGACGATGAGGTTCCCCAGGCCATCCTTGCTTTGGCTGACGAACGGCAAGCCGCCCGCAAAGCCAAGGATTTCGCCCGCGCCGACCAAATCAGGCATGAACTCGACGCCCAAGGATGGGCGATCGAAGACACCCCAAAAGGCCCACGAGTCAAGAAGAAAATCTAAGCGGGCGACTGCTGTTATTTTATCCGCAGATGACGCAGATGACGCAGATTTTTTTAGGGTGTGCTGTCTGGGGAAATCAGCTGTGGAGCGGCAGAAGGAGCCTCGGAGAGTCGGCACCATGCGTAACCCCCAGGTGCAGCGAAAGCGCAACCTGGGGTCAAGCAGCCCTTTCCTCCCCCATGTAAAATCCAACGATGCTTTTCGGGCGGGTTCTGGTTAGACAGCCCCGCCCGCATAGTTCTTACCGCTCAAAGGCTGCGTCAAACGCAATGTTGGAAGGCGCAAAATCGATTTTGCGGACGAATTCGCAGGCGTCGCGTGCGCCGTATTCGCGGTCCATGCCGCTGTCTTCCCATTCCACGGACAAGGGTCCCTGGTAGCCAATTCGATTCAATTCCCTGATGATTTCCTCGAAATTGACGCCGCCGTGCCCAGGGCTACGGAAGTCCCAGCCGCGGTTTGGCTGCCCGAAATTGAGATGGGACGCCAAGATGCCGGAGCGGCCGTCCAGCGTCACGATCGCGTCCTTGATATGGCAATGGTAGATGCGGTCTGGGAATTCGCGCAGGAACATGACTGGGTCAACACCCTGCCAGAGCAGATGGCTGGGATCAAAATTGAAACCAAAGGCGGGGCGATAGTCCAAGGCTTCCAGGGCCATGGTAGCCGTATGCAGGTCAAAGGCGATCTCGGTCGGATGCACTTCCAGGGCGAATTTGACGCCGCAGCGGTCGAATTCGTCCAGGATGGGATTCCATATATCAGCGAAATACTTAAAGCCGTCGGCAATCATCTGGTCGCTGACTGGCGGGAAGCTATAGAGCGCATGCCAGATCGGCGAGCCGGTGAAGCCGTTCACCACCTTGACGCCCATGTTCTTGGCCGCCTTCGCCGCAGCTTTCATTGAGGCGATGGCCCAAGCGCGCTTTTTATCAGCGCTGCCATTGCATTCTTTCGGCAACATGCCGAAATTGTCAGAACGCGCGTCATTATTGGGGTCGCAGGTGAGCTGGCCAGCCAGGTGGTTGCTGATCGCCCAGCAGTCCAGGCCGGCTTTCTTCAGGATGGTGCGCTGCTGCTGGCAGTACTCGACGCTTTCCGCGCCGCGGAACACGTCAAAATGATCGCCCCAGCAGGCCAGCTCTAAGCCGTCGTACCCAAATGACTTGATTTTCCCTGCCAGCTCGCTCAGCGGCAGGTCAGCCCATTGTCCGGTGAAAATTGTTACTGGACGCGCCATGTCTCATTCTCCTTCGTCTGCTTGATTGCGATTATGCGCCGTTGCGAATCAACTGCTTCGCGACGGCGGCCCTAAGAAAGTCACCCTATCAGCCCGTGCCTGAACCCTGACAGCCAGGCGAACTCAGGCTTGGAAGGTTCGGCCAAGGAAAGGCTGTGGATGCTTGAACACCTTCTGCTGAGAGCTTTCCAGCAGGATGCCCGTGCCGTTGACGATCGCCCGCAACGGGTCCTTGGCCACTGAAACCGCCAACCCTGTATCTTCTGACAGCAACTTGTCCAGCCCGCGCAGCAACGCTCCGCCCCCTGCCAAGACAACGCCGTTGTTGATCAAGTCTGCCGCCAATTCCGGCTTACAGGAATCCAACGTCCTACGGACGGCATAGCTGATCCGCGATATAGGCTCTTGCAAAGCCTGGCGGATTTCCTCGCTGTTGACCATGACGGCGCGCGGCAGGCTGCTGCCAATCTGCCCGAGGTCCCGGCCGTACACTTCCTTCTCTAAAGGCGTTTCGAGCCGATAGGCGCTGCCGATCTCGATCTTGATCTGCTCTGCCGTCCGCTCGCCGATCAGCAGGTTATGCTTGTTTTTCATGTGCTGGATGATGGCTTCGTCCATCGCGTCGCCGCCGCATTTAACGCTCTCGGAGTGAGCGATGTCCGCCACGGAGATAATCGCCACCTCAGTCGTGCCGCCGCCGATGTCGACAATCATGCTTCCGGTCGGCTCGTCAACCGGCAATTCCACGCCGATCGCGGCTGCCAAGGGTTCGGGAACCAGGCGCACCTCGCGGGCACCGGCTCGGCGCGTGCTGTCCAGGACCGCCCGCGTCTCCACATCTGTGATTCCCGAAGGCACTGCCACCAGGACGCGCGGCTGCATGACCTTGAAGCGACCCGTGGCACGACGAATGAAGTGCCGCAGCATCTCGTCAGTGACTTCCGCGTCGGCAATTACGCCGTCCTTCATCGGCCGGACAGTACGAATCCCGCGGGAAGTCCGGCCCACCATGCGCTTGGCCTCGTCACCAACAGCGACGACCTTGTTGTTGATGGTATTGACCGCAACGATCGATGGCTCAGAGAGTACAATGCCCACTTCCGCGACATAGACCAGAGTGTTCATCGTCCCCAAGTCAATGCCGACGTCATTGCAAAAGAAATTCTTGATTTTGTCCAGCAGCATAGTGCTTTTTCCCCTTTGCGGCCGCAGTCGCCTCCGGCCTGCGGAATCAGGATGGCGGCTAATGCTTTATATCATCATAATATGTCGCGCCTTGCCCAGATAACAACACCGACAGGCAAAAAAAACGGTCTGTTAACATTAGTGGACGAGTGCTTGCTGGTCAGAGCTTTCCGGCGTCGGGGTCGGATTTTTCTCCTTGGAGATGGAGGTAACGGCGGTCGAGGAGGTGCGCCAGGCGGACATCCTGGAGGCCATGCAGCATGGCGCTGCGCACGTCGGGAAAGCGCGTTTCCAGCTGGTCGAGCAATTGCTCCAGATAGAAGCGATCACCATGCTGCTGCAAATCTTCCTGGTACGGGCAGGACTTGACAGCCGGATAGTCCAGGCGCTGCGCCAAGGCACTGATCCGAGCCTTGCTGATCGTGCACAAAGGCCGAATCAGGCGCTTGCTGCCCCCGTCTGCTGCGACGTTCGGGCCCATCGTCTTCAAGCCGCCGCCGCGGAACAGAGCCATCAGGAAACTGACGCAGAGGTCGTCCAGCTGTTGTCCGAGGGCGATTTTGTTGCAATTGAGGCGGTCAGCCGCCGCATGCAGCTGCCCGCGCCGCAGCCGCGAACACAGCGAGCAGGGGCGTTCCTCAGCGTTCTTGTCAACCAGCAGGGACTGCCCAGGAATAGTCACGCTCTCCCAGTCCCAGCCCTGGGCTTGGCAATAGGCACCGAGGCCAGCCAAATCAAAGGAGGCAAAAGCCATATCCACCGTGACAGCTTTCAGCGAAAATTGGAATGGGGCACGTCGTTGCAGGAAGGTCAGCACATGCATCAGCGTGAGGCTGTCCTCGCCGCCGCTCAGCCCGACTAAGACCCGGTCGCCGTCCTCAAGCATGGCGTAGTCATTGACAGCCCGCGACACGTCCCTGCAGATGCTCGCAAAATCGCGCCAGCGCCAAAATAACTTACTCTCTGACATCAGTTGCCTTCAACCACTTCAAACACCCGCCTTGGCCAGGAAGCCTCCCCAGGGGCAGGCGGAATGACTGCGCCGGAACTCTGGCCGAACCCGGTTCATTAAAATGCCATCGGCTGCCTTTTTTGCAAACATCAGGCGTGTATATTACCCAAAACCAATTTTCCCAAACGACCGTTTTTTCACCTGGCCGCCTGTGCCATCCCCCCACTCTGGAGAACGTCTGTCATGCTGCTGCACAATCTGTTCTACGACATCGCTCCCAAAATTCTTCCTGTTGGCCGCCTGACCAAGGTGACCATCCGTCCGCTTTATGACCATATCCAGTTGAATCCTGAAGGTCGTTACGACTTGCAGCTGATGGGGCGCGAGTTCCAGACTGCCGATCCCATCCCGATGACCAGCGAGAACGGCGCACTCGTCTTCACATTCACACCGGCGACCGAGCAGGAGTACGAACTGGTACTGTTTGAGACCATCGGCGAAGCCCGGGTGAAAAGAGAAGGCTTCAATTTCTACGCACTCCAAGACGATCTCTTCAACACCCGCCCCTGGAAAGGCGACATCCATCTGCACAGCTGCCGGTCGGACGGGCGCGAGTCGCCGGCGTACGTCGCCGCCCGCTACCGCCAAGCCGGGTTTGACTTCTTCGCCCTCACTGACCATCACCGCTACGAACCCTCGCTGGAAGCGATTGACGCGCTGAAAAACTTCGACACCGACTTCCGCGTCTACCCCGGCGAAGAAGTCCATCCGCCCTCAAACCCGGTTCATCACATCAACTTCGGCGGCTCGTTCAGCGTCAATGACCTGCATCGTGACAAAGAGCGCTATGAAAAGGAAGTCGACTTAGTGGAAGGCACCCTGGAACACCCTGAATTGACGCCTGCGGAACGACGCATTCTGGCCTCCTCCGTGTGGGTTTTCAACAAAATCAGGGAGGCTGGCGGCCTTAGCCTGTTCTGCCATCCCTATTGGGTCACTGGCAACCGCTACAACGTCAGCGAGCCGATCATCAAGGCTCTGTTCGCTGACATGCCGTTTGACGCCTTCGAGCTGCTCGGCGGATTTTCCAAGGCCACCTACGAAGGCAATGTTCTCCAAATCGCCCGCTGGGGCGATGAACGGGCCAAAGGCAAAAAAATACCGATCGTCGGCGTCTCGGATTCACATGGGACAGAAAACGGCAACCTGTTCGACTGGTACTACACCCTCGTCTTTGCCCCCACGCCTGACTTCAAGGACCTGAAAGCCGCCATCCTCAACGAAGCCGCTGTCGCTGTCCAGGCCATCCCTGGCGAATGTCCGCAAATCTATGGGCCGTTCCGAATCGTCAAATTCGCCTATTTTCTGCTCCGCGAAGTCCTGCCCCTGCACGACGCCGAATGCGCAGAAGAAGGACGCCTCTTGCTCAAGGCGCTCGCCGGCGACAAAGACGCCGCAGCCATGCTGAAACTGACCAAAAACCGCGTCAAAAAACTCTTCGACCATCTCTGGGCTTGAGTTCAACGCCTCCGCCACGCAAAAACCCGCTTTCAGGAAACTTGCCATGCCTCGACTCGCCGCCCCTGCCGCCATAGCCCTGATCGCTTTCTTTGCCCTGGCCGCCGCTGCTGCTGACTGGCCATTGCCCATGCAGACGGATGCCTGGAAGGTCAACCGAACGGAAGCCAAACTGACGGAGACGCAGGTGTCCATCGCTGGCCAGGACGTGCCGGCGCTGCGGGTCACCGGCCCCATCATCCTCAGCATCAGGCACGATTTCCCTTTGCCACGCCCAGTCTCGGCCTGTTCTCTGCTCAGATTCCGCTTCCGGCTGGAAAACCACAACGTCTACCGCGGCTTCGCGTACTTGCATGGCTCGAAGGACGGCGTCAAAACCAGTCAACGAATCGAATGCAATCTCAACGAGGCCCTCGGCATTGCATCAGGCCCAATCCTCGTCGACCATTGGTATGAGGGTGCCCTAGTCATCCGCGATGCAGTCCCAGACGGTTTTCAGATGCTGCACGGCGTCACCATCGGACTGGCCAACTGGCGCCCCGGAGACATGCCGAAAAACGCTGTCCTCTCCTATTTGCTCACAAACCTGCGACTCACTGACGAACCAATGCCAGTCGCTGACACCACCCCAGAACTCCAAGCCAAAAGGGAGGAATGGGAAGACTTGCTGGCCAACTTCCGCGTCGACTATTCGGATGGCGTTCATCTGCTGGAGCCGCCCCCGGGAAATCGCTTTGAGCAACCGATAGTGCTGGTCAAAGATGGTCAACCCCAGGCGGAAATTTTCGTCAATACCGCTTATGCAACACCAGCGGCGATGACGGCTGCGGAGGAACTGCGCGACCACGTCCAACTCATCACAGGCGTAGAACTGCCCATCAATCCGGCACGACGGCGGCCCGGCGCTACCCGGATTTTCATCGGCAAGTCAGCCTCAAAAATCCTGCATGCACCGCGATATTTCCGCTCAGAACTTGAGCAACTGCACGGCTCGGACGGCTTTGCCATCCGCCGGATCGAAGACGAACTCTACATTTTCGGAGCGCAGGACAAGGGCGCACTCAATGGCGTCTACACGCTGCTGGAGAACAACACCGACCTCATCTGGGTCAGGCCGAATAAAACCTTTGGCACGGTCTATTCCAAGCAGCCGGACCTGGCGCTGGTCTGGGGCGACGGCGTACTCGACCGACCGGCCACACCGCGGCGAGGCTTCAGCTCTTTCGGCACCCAGCAGTACCTGGCCAGAAACCGCTGCAACGTGATGACCGGCGGCGGTGGAGACAACTACTGGGCCTTTGCCTCCGCCAAAAAGTACGGCCCTGCCGACTTCTGGTTCTATGGCGGCCACAACATCTGCGAATTCGTACGCGCTTCCCATCCTTTTGACACGCATCCGCAGTACTACTCCCTGATCAACGGTGAACGGCGCACCTACGGCAGCAACCTCTGCTTCACCAACCCAGAACTGCTGGACATCTTTAGCGCCAATGTAATCTACACGCTGCACCGCGCGGCGCCAGACGTCGCTGGCATCCATCTTTCCCTGGATGACACCTGGCTCTGGTGCGAATGTCAGGACTGCCAGCAGGACATTGTGACCCCGGAAGGCGTCGTCGTCCCCCGCACCGACCCTGCTTTCACCTCTACCAGGATGTTCCTGTTTCTCAACCAAGTCGCAGATGAAGTGACCAGGGTCTATCCCCGTTACACCCTCCTGGTGCTGGCCTACTTCCAGACTGCCGAGCCGCCCAAATGCCCAGTCCACCCAGCCATTGTCCCTCAATTTGCGCCCTATGTTCGCGTCAATGACAAGAACCCCATCTTCGCACCGGAAAATTTAGTCTGGCTGGATCGACTCCGTCGCTGGCGCACGAAATGCCCCCGCATCACCATGTACGGCTACAACTCGCTTGGACTCGCCTTTCCCAAGCCCCTCTGCCACACACACAAGCGCGATTTTCGCGAATTCTACCAATACGTCGAGGGCATTGGCGCTGAAGGCACCTCCATGCAATGGGGCGATGAAATCGACGGCCGTAAGACCCAAATCACTCTCTGGGACTACTCGGCCATCGAATTCTGGGTCATGTGCAAACTCTACTGGAACCCAGAGCAAGATGTCGAGCAACTTTACAAACAATTCATCTATCGGACTTATCGGGAGGCTGCTCGGCCAATGGAGCAATTCTTTGGCGCTCTACGAGAAGAATTCTATCGCAGCCGCTCAGCGACCACGATTGGCGACAATCCCGTCGCTCTGACCCAGAATTACATCCTGCGCACAGGCCGCGAAGCCGAAATGCGCGGACGCCTGGAAGAAGCCAGCGCGCTGGTGCGCCATCCGACCAGCGCTGAACTCATCCGACGTTTGCGCGAACGATTCGAGTTCTATATCGCCGCCGCCAAAAACATCAAGACGCCCTCCGCGTCCTTACCCTTGCTCCGCGTCGATGGTGTTCCTGGCTTTGAGCATGCGGCCTGGGACAGCGCCGCTCGCCTGGATTCCCTCCAACTGCTGGCAGATGCAGGCAAAGCCGCCAGCCGCACCACCAAGACGGCCATGTTCCACGACACTGTCAATCTCTATTTCCGATTGCAGTGCTTCGAAGCCGACATGAACGACCTGCTGTTGACGCCTAACCCCAGCGGCGGCGAGCAGATCAAGGAAGGCGCACACGTCGAAATCTTCCTCGAAGACCCCAGCCAGGCCGGCGATTACTACCTGTTCAGCATGGACGCAGCAGGCAACGTCGCCGACTTGAAAAAATACGACATCACCTGGAACAGCTCCTGGAAATACTCCCATCGCCGCCTTCCAGACAGCTGGGAGGCCATCGCTGTCATCCCCCTCGCTGATATCGGCGCCGACATCGCCAAAGGCAACATTATCCGGGCAACCATCATCCGCGAAGTCTGCACCAGCGACAAAAAATTCCGCGAGAGCAGCAGCTGGAGCGGCGGCAAACACCATCAGCCGCAATCCTTCGGCAGCTTGACCCTGATGCGATAACCTCTGAATCCGACGCCATGATAATAATGATTGTCGGCAGCTGCCACTCGGCACTTGAGCAGTTCAAAGGAGGCAACCCGTGACCACGACACGGCTTTGCTCAAAATGCTTTAGAAAATTCATCAGGCGCGAAGATGCCGCGCCTCCGGAGGATTTAGTTGCCGAAGACACATTATGTCCACGTTGCGGAGGAGAGTGGCTGGCCGTCAGCAGCTCTACGCCTGACCGGGAAACAGCATTGCGGTTCTTTCGGGAATTTCCCAGCGGAAAACATGAATGGGAAATGACTGTAGAGGAAAAGCAAAAGTTCATCGGCGGGATATGCTTGCTGGAGACATTGACCGACTCTTTTGACCGGGAACTATTTTGCGCGGCGGCCTCAGCGATCGGTTATGGCATTTCCGGAGGAATCTTCCTGCAATTAGTCTTAGTCCTGAGGCAAAACAAAAATTTTCTTCTCTATGGCCTTTCTGATTTAGGCTGGTCTGATTCTTCTCCGGAGTATATTCGTTATGCTCTGATGTTATGTTCCGAGAGCCTC
>Ga0123335_1001609_pt1 | contig 36202 bp, 33 predicted proteins | sample BiotimSIPDNA_2_FD_89707 | JGI IMG/M metagenome (GOLD analysis project Ga0123335, IMG submission 89707) | Anaerobic biogas reactor microbial communites from Washington, USA - Biogas_R2 time_0 SIP DNA | ecosystem: Engineered > Bioreactor > Anaerobic > Unclassified | place: Washington, USA... | reverse complement strand
GGCGATAGAGGGTAGTTGGGAATCACCTAATGGGTGAGACGCGGGAACAAGCGTTGTAGTATCCATGACCCTTATTTTGTTACATTTAAACGCAGCGCAACAAATTTAACTGCCGTTTTTAGGTTGATGCCTTGTTTTACCGACTACCATGATACGGCCTCCTGTCTTCGGGCCTGAGGCCCGTATGGAATCAAAGTCATCTATATAACGCCGGGGGCGCGTATTTTATTCAAAAAAAAGCCGCACCGCGGCGTGCGCGGTGCGGCAAATAAACAATGGAGCTAAGATCACCCGGCGAAAAGCGGGGCCAGCACGAGGGAAATAACGCACATCAACTTGATCAGAATGTTGATGGACGGTCCGACGGTGTCCTTCAGCGGGTCGCCGACGGTGTCGCCGACCACGGCCGCTTTGTGCGCCTCGGAGCCCTTGCCGCCGAAATGGCCTTCCTCAATGTATTTCTTGGCATTGTCCATGGCGCCGCCGGAGTTGGCGGTCTGGATGCCCAGCATGACGCCCGTGGCGATGGCGCCGACGAGCATGCCGGCCAGTCCGGCAGTGCCGAGCGGCGAGAAGCCGATGATGACCGGGAAGATAATGGCGAGGCCGCCGGGCAGCAGCATGCCCTTGATGGCGCCCTGCGTGGCGATGCTGACGCATTTGGTGCTATCCGGAACAACGCCCTCTTTGCCTTCCTTCAGCCCGGGGATTTCACGGAACTGGCGGCGCACTTCCTGGATCATGGTGTCCGCGCATTTGCCCACCGCGCCGAAAAGCATGGAGGAGAAAAAGAAGGGCATCATGGCGCCGATCAGCAAGCCGGCCAGGATCATGGGATTGCTGATGCTGACTTCTGTGACGTTGGCCGCCAGCATAAAGGCGCTGAGCAAGCCGATGGCCGCGAAGGCCGCGGAACCGATGGCGAAACCTTTGCCGATGGCGGCGGTGGTGTTGCCCACGGCGTCCAAGTTGTCCGTGATCTTGCGGACGCTGGGATCCATGTGCGCCATTTCAGCAATGCCGCCAGCGTTGTCGGCGATGGGACCATAGGCGTCCACCGCCACAACCATACCGGTGGTGGCCAGCATGCCGAGGGCCGCGATGGCCACGCCGTACACGCCGGCAAAATGGGCCGCTAAAACCACGGCAATGGCAAGAACGATTACCGGGCCCAGGGTGCTCTGCATCCCGACGGCGGTGCCACCGGTCACTGCGATTGCGGGGCCGGTCTGGCATCCTTCCGCCAGTTTCTTGACGGGTTTATACTTGCCGGAGGTGAAATATTCGCTGGCGAAACCGACGGCCATACCGGCGATAATACCCACAACACAAGCAATGGCGGGACCGAATTTCCCATATTCCACGCCGTCAAGGGTGAAGCCTTCCCCCCTGAGCGCGGTATAAGCGAATACGCCGACGATGGCAAGAATCGCGCTGATATAGGTGCCGTTCATCAGGGCGCTCTGCGGGTTGCTTTGCGCGAATTTCTTTACATACATGACGCCGATGATGGAGGCGATGATGCCGATGGCGGCCACGTAAAAGGGGAACGACTTCACGAACACGGTGGTACCCGGATTGGCGGTGAACATGATGGCCGCCACAGCCAGCGCGGCGATGATGGATTCGACATACGATTCAAGCAGGTCGGCGCCCAGACCGGCCACGTCGCCCACGTTGTCGCCCACATTGTCCGCGATGACGGCGGGATTACGAGGATCGTCTTCCGGGATGCCCGCTTCCACCTTGCCCACCAGGTCGGCGCCCATGTCGGCGCCTTTGGTGAAGATGCCGCCGCCGGAACGGCCGAAGAGGGCCAGCAGCGACGCGCCCATGGCGTAACCATTTACAATGACCGGATCGCCGTTGAAGATCTTGTACACAATGACCAGGCCGAGCAGGGCCACGCCGACCACGGTAAGGCCCATGACGGCCCCGCCGCTGATGGCCACGTCCAGGGCGGCTTTCACGCCGCCGCTTTCGGCCGCCGCCGCGGTGCGCGCGTTGGAACGGGTGGCGATCCACATGCCGATGACACCCGCGAGAGCGCTGGCAATAGCACCGGCAATGAAGGACACCGAAGTCATCCAATTCAAGCCAAGATCAGGCTTGACCAGGCCGACCAACGCGAGAAACACGGCAATGACAATCACAAAGCCGCTTACCCACGTGTATTCTTGTTTAAGAAATGCGGCTGCGCCCTGTTGCACCGATTTGGACAGGAACGCCATTTTTTCCGTTCCCTGCGGTTTGGACAGGACATACCGTATCAGGTAGACCACGAAAAGCAGGGCCGCGATGGCGGAAACGCCCGCCACGACCAGGAATCTATCCAGTACCATAAAACTCTCCTTCCTGTTTGTCTGGTTGTACACCATGAATGTGCGCCGACAGGAGGCGGATATCGCCCTTGTCTGCGCGCATTCCTTACGCTTGTTGCTGTATGGCAAACAGCGCCTGTTGCGCTGCCTGTTGCTCGGCTTCTTTCTTGCTCAGTCCCGTGCCGCGCCCGAAGCTTTGTTCGCGTACATAGACTTCAACTTCAAATTTCTTGCGGTGGTCCGGTCCTTCGCTGCTGATTAACTCAAAACGGGGCAACGCAATGTGCGCGGCCTGACAATAATTCTGCAAGAGCGATTTGTAATCCCACACCGGCGGCCTGTCGCGCAGTTCTTCGAGTTCCGGGGCGAAGATGCGCAACACAAAGTCACGCGCCGAAGGCCATCCGGCTTCCCGGTAGACCGCCCCGATCATCGCTTCCAGGCAGTCAGCCAGCAGGGCAACGCGTTTTCGCCCGCCGCCGGCCTCCTCGCCCTTGCCTAAACGCACCAAAGGCCCGATTTCCACACGCCGCGCCACGCGTGCGACACCGTTCCGGTTCACAATTGTGGCGCGCAGTCTCGTATAATCGCCCGGACTACGCCCGGGAAACATCTCAAACAGGTAATGGGATATGGCCAGCTCCAGCACGGCGTCTCCCAGAAACTCAAGCGCTTCATAATCCCGTCCTGCATTTTCGGGGGATTCCGTCAGGCTGGAGGCATGGGTCAACGCTTCATCCAGTAGCGCGTAGGACGAGAGCTCAAGGCCCAAGCGTTTTGCCAGCCCGCAAAGCGCGTCATAACGTTCCGCATCAATCTCCGGATTATTCATAGCGCTTGAAGACCAGCGTTGCGTTGTGCCCGCCAAATCCTAACGAGTTTGACACGGCGATGTCAACTTTGGCTTCCCGCGCCGTATTGGCCACCACGTTCACCGGGCATTCCGGATCGGGTGTATCGTAGTTGATATTCGGATGGATGGTATTATACCGAATGGTAAGTACACATGCAACCGCCTCCACCGCACCGGCCGCGCCGAGCAGATGGCCAATCATGGATTTCGTGGAACTTACGGGCGGCGGCGCCGGACCGAACACTTCAAGAAACGCCAGGGATTCGGCGGCGTCATTCAACTTGGTACTGGTGCCGTGGGCGTTACAATAATCCACCTTTTCCGGTGGGATTCCGGCCTGCCGGAGGGCCAGGCGCATGGCCGCCGCGGCACCGGAACCGTCCGGGCGGGGCGCGACGGGATGATAGGCATCACAGGTTTCGGCTGATCCGGCGAGTTCCGCCAGGATGACCGCGCCCCGTTGCCGGGCATGCGCCTCTGATTCGAGCACCAGTATTCCCGCCCCTTCCGAGAGGACGAATCCGTCCCGGTCACGGTCAAAGGGTCGGCTGGCCTTTTCCGGGGTGTCATTGCGGGTGGACAGGGCGCGCATAGCGCTGAATGCGGCCAGTCCATAGGGGATGATGGTGGCTTCCGTGCCGCCGGTCAACATTACATCAGCCTGTCCAAGACGGATGGTATTGGCGGCGGCGGCGATGCTCTGCGCGCCGGTGGCGCATGCGGTGACGATGCAGGCATTGGGTCCCTGGAGTCCGAAATGAATGGCGACGGCGCCTGCGGCCATGTTTGACAGACCTTTGACCATCAGCAGCGGCGAAACGCGCCGCGGGCCGCCTTCATGGAGTCGCAAGGCGTTTTCCTCGATATCCTGCACCCCGCCGATGCCGGTGCCGACGAGGGCGCCGCAACGGTAGGGATCTTCGGTGTTGATGTCCAGTCCGGCCTGGTTCCAGGCCTGGTTGGCGGCTTCCAGCGCGAAGAGGATGAACCTGCCCTGACGTTTTACTTCCTTTGACGGCACGTTGTCGGGGATGACATCTTCCGCGATCCCGGCGATTCTGGAGGCGGTGCGTTCATCGACGAAGTCCACGGCGCGTATGCCTGAACGTCCGGCGACAAGACTGTTCCAGAACGCTTCACGGGTATTTCCCACGGGTGAGACAACGCCCATCCCGGTAATCACAACACGATTCATGGCTGGATCCGTTTCCTGGGAGCCCTGCGGTTACGCGGGGTCGGCCGTGCCCAAATACAATGCGTCCCTTCCGGCGCTGGAATCAAAATCGCGTTGATGCCGCGACAGCATCGGTCAGAGGAACTAACACTACGCTGGATACCTTAAACAAACGAGATCGGAATATCCCGGTCCCATGTGGAAGGGAAGGCCCCATCAAGTCGGGCGTTGCCGGACCCTGCGGTACGGGCTGCGCTGCGCGAAGCGGAGGTTAGTTGGCAGCGCGCTTTTGTATGTAGGCGATCGCTTCGCCTACGGTGGTGATGGAATTGGCCTCATCATCAATTTCAATGTGAAATTCTTCTTCCAGGGCCATCATCAGCTCGGTGGTATCCAGGGAATCCGCGCCCAAATCTTCGTTGAAGCGGGCGTCATCGGTTATTTCCTCGATACTGCGCTCAAACCGTTCCGCAATCAATTGCTTAACTTTGCTGGAGATATCTTCGCTCATATTCACTGTCCTTCTTTAACATAAAGGGTGTTTTCAACATGACCGTGCGCTCCGCCGGACCTTGGTCCACCCTGGGCCATTATAGTCCGTGCGGGCGCAATTATACAACCGCTGTCGCCGCGTGTACGGTAAAGTTGTCTGGAAACGGCAACAATGCGTATTATGGCATAATCATACAGGCATTGCCAAATTGTTTGCAGGCTAACAGTTTAACGGAAAAATTAACGTGGGATTCATGTTGTCCAGTTCTCTTTCCTCCGGGCCTTCCAGGCTCTCCCTGCTCTTGTACGCCGTTGCGGCGGCGCTGCTCGGTGTTGCTTCGGTCTGGATGCCTCTTACCGTGGTGGACCTGTTTCGCGGTGCGGTACACGGCGCGGTTCTTTTTGTCACATTGTGGCTTTTTTGCGGCTGGTTGCCGCGCCGCCTGTCGCTGCCGGGCCAAATCTTGGCGGCCATGCTGCTGGGTGTCCTGGTCGGCCTGCTTTTTCCCGCGCTTGGCGGCGCCGTTTTTGTTCGCGAGTACCTTGGCATTTTTGGGCGTCTCTTTATTCTCCTGCTTACCTTTGTAATCCTTCCCCTGATATTCGTGTCCGTGCTGACCGGAACGGCCGGCATCGGCGACCCGGCGAAGCTGGGTTCCGTGGGGGCAAAAAGTCTGATCTACTATTGTTGCACAACGGCTCTGGCGGTCATCGTGGGGCTTTCCCTGGTGAATATTATCCGTCCCGGCGCCGGCCGTGAAGCGTTGATTCAGAGAAGCGCGCCCGTCGAGGGACGGTTGGCCCCGGGAGAAAATGAAGCGGCGGAGCCTCAAGAGGAACCCCTGTCTATCGGCATGCGTCTCCAGGAGAAAATTTTGCCCGCCATTATCCGCAATCCCGTAATGGCGGGAGAAAACCCGCTTGTGGTGATTTTGCTGGCCCTTGTTCTGGGCGCGGCCCTGGCCACCCTGGGGCCCGCGGGGGAGCCCGCCCTGCGCGTCTTTCAAAGTTTGGACAAGGCTTTTATCACCATTATCCTGTGGGTGATGCGGCTGGCGCCGATCGGGGTGTTCGCCCTGATGACCTGCGCTGTTTCCGACTTGGGCCTGGTCTACATGGTTACTCTGGCAAAATATTTTTGCACGGTCATGCTGGGCCTGTCGTTGCATTTCTGCCTGTTGTGCCTGGTGATCTGTCCGCTGCTGGGCGGGGTCTCGCCCCGGCGCTTTCTCCGGCATATGATTCCCGTGTTTCAGGTGGCTTTCAGTACATCGTCGAGTTCCGCGACCCTGCCTGTTTCCATCGAATGTGTTTCGAAGCGGGTGGGCGCGGACCGCGACATCACCCATTTCATGCTGCCTGTGGGCGCTACTATCAATATGGACGGCACCGCCCTGTATCTCACTGTCGCGGCGGTTTTTATTTCCCAAGTGTACGGGATGGACCTTGGATTTCAACAGCAATTCATGATTTTTCTCACCGCGATTCTGTCATCCGTGGGAACCGCGGGAATACCCGGCGCCAGCATCGGGCTGATGGGAATCGTCCTGGCCTCGGCGGGCATTCCCGTCGAGGGTATTGCCATCGTCATCGGGGTGGACAGGCTTTTGGACATGAGCCGCACTGTCGTCAACGTTACGGGGGATTGTGTCGGGGTGCTCGTGGTTTCGCGCAGTGAGGGGAAAATGTCGGCCTGATATCAACGCGTTAGATTTGAACATTGATGAAGGGGATGAACAGGATAAGGCGCTTAGGGTCATTTCGCTGCCAATTTAATTATGAGCTCTGTTTTAAGTATAGGTAACCAAGAAGAGGATCATATTTTGATTTGTCTCAAAGACCCAAAAACAACGCGTCACTCCGGTTTTTCGCTGTGGGGAAAAGACATGTATCGAAGCGTGTGCCAAGCCGCGAAAAGACCGGAATCTATCTTTGGAAGCCGCACGTGAGGAACAGCCCGTATCAGATGTATTTTTTAAGATGGGAAATGGGCATTCATTGCAGCGAGACGAATCTGGATTCCGGTCTTTTTCGCGTTGTACAGTACCGTTCTTCGCTACAAGTCAGAGATTGCGAAAAAACCGGAATGACAGTGCTTACGGTTGTTTATAATGAAACGAGAAATACGTTGATACGGGCGTGTTTCATGTGTTTCTTTCTGGCTGAGATACTGCGTTTCGGTTGCGCCGAAGGCGTCCCTTCTTCCGGGCGAAGTCCCGGACGAAGGGTAGCTTCTTTTTGTTTCTTATCTCGCCATATCGGCAATAAGGCACAAACACCTGTTCAGGCTAAAGCAAAGCGGTAATAGAAGAACGCAGCGTGCTTTCCGGCAAGGAGCCCACGGTTACCTGCGATACCTTGCCGTCTCGGCCGATGAAGACCATGGTGGGAATGCTTCTGACGTGATACAGGCCGCCCACGGCATTGCCTTCGTCCAGGGCAACGGGTACCTGCACAGACTTGCTTTCCAAAAAGTCGGCAATACTTTCCACGGAATCGCCTTGGTTTACGGTCAGAATTACGACATCTTTCCCTTTGAATTCATTCAAGGCCGAGGCGACTTTCGGGATGGCCTCGCGGCAGGGCGGGCACCATACGGCCCAGAAATCCAGCACGATGGGGCGTTTGCCCAGATGTTCCTCCAGGTTGAATACGCCGCCGTCCATCAACTTCAAGGAGAAGGCGGGTGCGGCTTTGCCTTCCAGGGGGCTGGGCATGGCGCTGCACTGCGGGCCGATTATCGCCACAATAGCCGTAAGTACCAATAAAATCCGGGGTGGTGTATATTTCTTCGACCGTTTTATATGGTTAACGTTTTGTGTAGTATTCATTATTATGTTCCCTTTTTTGATTGGTTAAAAGTAAAAGGTCGACTATATAAACCAGCTTAATGTTGATTTCATTCCCGTTTTTCGAGTTTTGGCGGTTCCGTTGCCGGGAACTGAAGTTGTCGATCCCCGGAAAGGATTCCGGCATAAGCACTATCTGGACAAAAACCGGAGAACAACTCTTGGAATATACGACTGGGCTGTGTCATAATAACCCCCCTGTCCGGATAATTTCGGGAAGTGCTGTTATCCCCAAGGAACCGTTGTTCATGGAAGGGTGGATATGCAAGAAATAATCGGTTTAAGCAACATCGACATCAGCATTATCGTGGTATACATGCTGGGTACGCTTGCCCTGGGCTTTTTTTGCACCCGGTACGTGGGCAATGCGGAAGATTTCTTTGTGTCCGGCAAGGCGCTGCCCTTCTGGGCGATCGGATTTTCCATTGTGGTCAGCGATATCGGCGCCATGGACTTTGTCGCCGTAGCCGGGGCCACCTTTCAGAACGGGGTGTCGGCGGCGAATTTTGACTGGATGGGATCCATGCCCGCCATGGTATTCGCCGCCTTCGTGTTCGTGCCTTATTTCTGGCGCACGGGCGTGTTCACGATTCCGGAATTTCTCGGGCGCCGGTACAACTCCGCGGTCCAGTTTCTCAACGCCGTGATCTGGGCCGTCGTGCTGTTTCTGAGCCTGTCCATCATGTTGTGGGTGTCGGCCGACAAACTGATGCATACCGTGCTGGGCTGGGACGCGATGTGGTCGCTTTGGCTTATGGCCATTGTCACCGGCCTCTACACCTTTTCAGGCGGCCTGACCGCGGTGGTGTTCACCGACGTGGTACAGCTGGTGGTGATGTTTGTGGGCGGGTTCGGCCTGCTTACCCTGTCGCTGTGGGAGGTGGGCGGCTGGAGTTCCCTGCGCGAACAGATTCTTGCCAAGGGCCCCGAATTTCAAAACCATTTCACCATCCTCCTGCCCCATGATACGACCGGGCCCTTCCCTTGGACGGGCATTGTTTTCGGCTTGGGCATCGTGCTGGCCATCGCCTACATGAGCGGTAACCAGGTCATTGTGCAGCGGACCCTGGGCGCCCGGACCGAGTGGGACGCCAAGGGCGGCATGCTGCTGGGCGGCTTTCTGAAATCCATGATTCCGCTGATGGTGGCCCTGCCCGGGCTTTGCGCCCTGGTGCTGGTGCCGCAACTGCCCATGGAGGAGGCGGACCGGGCCGTGCCCGAAATGATCCGCCTGTTGATGCCGGCGGGGCTGCGCGGTCTGATGTTCGCCGCCCTGTTCGCGGCGCTCATGTCGAGCATCTCCGGCACGCTCAATTCGGCAAGCACCATGTTTATCACCGACATTTGGGGCCAGATCCGGGGGTGGCTGGGCAGGCCGATGCTTACCGAACGCCAGGCGCTCCGCATGGGCCGGGGCTTCACCGCGGCCTTGATCATTCTTTCCGGCCTCCTTGCCAAACCCATTGCGGACCGGGAAAGCATTTATGTGTTTATGCAGACGATCCTGAGCATGTTCCAGGGGCCGACGCTGGCCATACTTTTGCTGGGTATTACCTGGCGGCGCGCGACGCAATGGGGCGGCCTGGCCGGCCTGGCGCTGGGTGTCGCCTTTTGTTTCATTCTCAAGTACACCCCGGGACTGTTCACCTCGGATGATCCCTTCCTGTTCGTGGCCTGGTGGTCGTTCGTGTTTTCCATGGTTGTCACCGTGGTGGTGAGTCTGATGACCCGGCCGGAATCGGACGAAAAGTTGCGGGGACTCACTTGGGGTTCGGTCATACACAGTGATGAGGCGCAGGCAGCCCTTCAAGAAAGGAACTCCTGATCATGGAAGCCAGAATCGAAGCGTTTTGCACGGCGGTATTCTACCCTTTTCTGAGCAGGATTTTTCATCCCATAAACGACCTTTTAAGCCCCATTTATCAGCCGTGGGCGACCATTACCGCCATTACTTTCTTTGTGGGAACCATGCTCTGGATCTGCCTGATTCTGAAGGAATCCTATGTGAATGAGGGCCGCCCGAACAAGCGCTGGTACAGCGATCTGCGCCTTTGGACCGTTCTGTCCATGCTGCCGCACGTGTTTGTTTATTTCTATTTTTATTAAGGAAAAAACCATGTCCCAAGCGATTGATAAGGATGTCAGGGAAAAGACTTCTGACAACGATATGGACAAGCGCGACGGTGAAACCAACATAGCGGTGGGCTTGTTCCTTTTTGTGCTTGGCATTCCCGTGCTGCTGGGCACGTTCTGGGCACTTGACCGTCCCCATGCCGCCTTTGTCAACGCCGTCTGCGGGGGGGTGCTCCTGCTCCTGGGCGCCGGTGTCGTGTTCCATGGCTGGCGGGGGTTCCGCAAGGCTACCAAGAAAAAATAATGGACTCCCTGTATCTTCCCGCGCGGGTCGGCGCCGCCGACGCGGTCCGGCAATTCGGACGGCCGCGTTTCAGGAATCTTTTCGGCCTGTGGCGCGCGCGTCCCGTCAAAAGGACACCGGACGGACAAGCAGCCTCCCTGGAACTGGTCTGGATGCCCGCCTATGCGTTCCGGCTGGCTCTTTCCAAGGGAGAGATACGGAGTAGCACCTGGGTGTCGGTGGACGCCAGTTTCGGGGGATTTGCCCTGTTTGAACGGATGAATGTTCTCGAGGAGGGGGAACCGGAGGGCCCGTGTTTTCCCCCGGTCTTGCCTCAGGACAAAGCGGAGACATTGGCCCGGCAGGGACTGCTCCGCTACGTGCTGCGCAAGCGCGGGGTCAAGCCGCAGATTGAGGCTACGGAAGACACGATTCTTTTTTATGCGCCGGTATGGGTTTTTTATTTCTACCGTTCCGGCGGGCGAATTGACGTGGCCATCCTGGACGGGTATACCGGGGGTCCCATGGGCGGGCAAATGCGCGCCGCGATCGTCAATGCCTTCATTCGGAAACGGCAGGAAAGCGCCGTCTCTCCCTGAAAAAGGAATTTATTTGCCTGCGGACCGGGCCTTCATGCGTCTTCCATGCCGCCGGACGGCGGCTCGATGTTGTATTCGCGCATTTTGCGCCACAGGGTGGAACGGGATATGCCGAGTTTCCTGGCCGCCTGGCTCTGGTTGCCCTTCAACACCTCCAGCGCGTGACGGATGTGCTGTTCTTCCATTTCCGCCAGCGACAGGAGGGTTTCCCGTTTCTGGTAGGCCAGCGCGGGGCGCGCTGTGATGCCCTGGCGCATGTATTCCGGCAGGTCGATGCTGGTAATCCACTCGCCGTCGGCCATGATGACGGCATGGGCCATGATGCTTTCCAGTTCGCGAACATTGCCCGGGTATTCGTACTGCTGCAGGTACCGCGCCGCCGTGGTGTCCACGCCCCGCACGTTCTTGTTGTGCCGGCCGTTATACAGCGCGAGAAAATGGTTCACCAGCGCGGGCAGCGCGTCCATGCGTTCGCGGAGCGGCGGGATGCGGATTTGAATCACGTTCAGGCGGTAATAGAGGTCCTCGCGGAATGCCAATGACTGCACCGCCTCCAACAGGTCGCGGTTGGTGGCCGCGATGACGCGCACGTTGACTTTTCGCGTCACCGGGTCCCCGACGGGCCGGATCTCGCCGTTCTGCAGCACGCGCAGCACCTTCGCCTGGGTGATGGGTTCCATGTCCCCCACTTCATCCAGAAAGAGCGTGCCGCCGTCCGCGGCTTCGAACAGGCCCATCTTGTCCGTATCGGCGCCGGTAAATGCGCCCCGGACATGGCCGAACAGCTCGCTCTCAAGAAGCGTTTGGGTTAAAGCCGCGCAGTTTACCGCCACAAACGCTTTGTCCCGGCGCGGACTCAGCCGGTGCAGGGTCTGGGCGACCACCTCCTTGCCCGTGCCGCTTTCCCCAAGCAGCAGCACGGTGCTGTCGGTGGGGGCCACCTTGCGGATAAGTTCCACCACACGGCGCATGGCATCGGTACGCCCCACCAACTCCTCGAACACGGACTGTTCATAGTCATCCAGGTGCAGTTCCGCCTGGCGGTTGTCCAGCGCTTTTTGCACCGCCAGCGCCACATCGGAAGGCGGGCTGGAACGGGGCAGATAAAAAAATGCGCCATGCCGGATGCCTTCCAGGGCCTTTTCGAGGTCTTCCATTTCAAAAAGCAACACCATGCGGGTGGACGGATTGCGTTGCTGCACAAAAGACACGAGATTGATATCGGCTTCTTTGCTTAAGGTCAAGTCCAACACGATTACCGTCATTTCGCGACGGCTTACCGCGCGCAACAAACCGGCCATGTCATGGCAGCGTTCAATGGCCAGCTCGGGCCGTTCCACGAAACGCTCCAAAGTCATACCGAATTCGATATCCGGACTGGCTATGAGCAATCGCGCTCCCGTTGGCACTACGTTCTTGTTTCTCATTGAAGCACCCCGATTTTATTGATGGGAGTATTGTATCACATTGAAGCACGCCCTGCAATAAGCAAGAGTATACAGAATGAAATGGCAGCGGGAATACCCTTCATGGGACGTGTAGGACTTATAAGACCTATATTACTTTTATGCTCTGGTATCCCTGTTGGTAGAGGAGGGTATCTGGGGCAATCCACTTTGGGTCAGACGTGTTCTTGCGGTTTCTTTGACCAGGATGTGAATACCAGGTGGAACAATTTCATTAACAGGAGTATGGGCAGCAGTGGTGCAAAACCGACCAGAGTAGCGACAAAGACAATAAACAAGATGGTTTTGTTGCCTTTGGAGCTTGTAGGTGACTTAAGCGTCTTCAGACTGTCTACCCAAAAGCCTGCAAGAAAAGGTATGTTGATAAAGGGCAGATAGGGTGTCAGTGTATTCGCCACATGACCGCAGTAGGGACAATAATAGATGTTCTCGGGAAGGGGCCGCAGACAGCGCAGGCATAAGGGAACTTCCGCTTCCCCGTCCCCGGAATCTTCTGTAGTGATTTTATCTTCTGTACTCATGCGAATCATTATAGGTATCCTATACAGATTGCGCAACTGTGGCACCTGATTTCATAGGCTTCGGCGCGTATCCGGCCTTCTGTCGGCGAACGTATTTCCTGGGTCAGGTTGAAAGCAAGCGGCCGGTTTCACTATGCTATACACCATTGACACCCCCGTCTAACATGCAGTGCGCCCATGCAAGTGAAGTGAACTGACTGTCTGTGAGTGGCGTGTTGCCCTAAGCAACAGGCGGGTAACGCGATCAGGAGGTAGGTATGGTAAGAGTATTAAATGTTTTAGTCGTCGGGATATTGCTGGCAGCGGTGTCCGGCTGCGAAACGATGCCCTGGAAGAAGGATACGATGCCTCCCGTGGAATTGCTTGACGAGACCAAGGCCGCGAGCGGTGGTGAGGATACGATGACCGGGCCTGCCGAAAAACCTGCCGCATTGCAGATGTCCACCAGCCAGCGCATCAAGGACATTCCTCTTCCCGCAAAGGCCAAGGAGGATCTTGACCGCACCTATGTGTATGAGTCCTCCACGCTTCAGCTGGGGCGCATGGTGTATACCATACGCGCGTCGGTGAATGAAGTGGCCCAGTTTTACATTGACAACATGACGGCGGCCGGGTGGGAGCGTATTGACCTCAACCAGGCGGAAGGCGGCACAAAGATCCTGTATCGGAAACCGGGCAAGAAACTTGATGTGTCCGTAATCCCACTCGGGGCAATGCGCGGCCAGCGCCTGATACTTCACCTGGTTCCGGACCAGGCAACGGGAATGTAACTTGATGCAATTTTTCCGCGTGGCAAGCATGGGTCTTCTCACGGCCTGCATATTCTGCGCATGTCAATCCCGGATAACATCGGACATCGGCCGCATAACCGGCCTGACGATGAGCGATGAGGAGAAAATCGCGCTGGTCCTGGAAGATGTGCAGCGGGGCATGCAGAACCGTCGCGTCTACCAGGTACTTGCCCACGTGTCCCACGGATACCGGGACCGGGCGGGCAGGGATTATGCCGCCCTGAGCGAAGATTTGAGCGCGTTGCTGCGCAATTACCGGAACATCCGCATCACGCGCGCGACCCCGACCATCCAGGTGCAGGGGGATCGCGCCAAGGTGATCGACACGTTCGGGACGAGCGCGGACGCGGCGGAGGCCCGGGAGAACCCGCCTGTCAACCTTCAGGGCCAGGTGGTCATTCTGATGGAACGCTATAAAGACACGTGGCAGATTTTGGAGTGGGGGCCGATAAGCTGATTTTCCGGCGACATACGGGCCGGCGCGGGCGGTGTTGCGGCAAGGGAAGAAGAAGTCAACGATAACCAAGAAACGGCAGCCTTTATCCAGTTGGAGTGAAAGAAAAATCCATGGCAAGACCCAAAAAGAAAAGCGCCTCTGTGAGCCATTTGCTGGTTCCTGAAGAGCCCAAAACGGAATGGCAGAAGTTCCTGGCGCACTTCGAAGAGAACATTAAACTTTATGTGGCGGGGGCCTTGTTCGTCCTCATCTGTGTGGCGATAGGCGCCCTTATCCGGGTCAACATGCTTGTCAAGGAACAAGAGGCTATGACGCGGTATGCCGAGGCCGCTCTGGAAACGGACGCCGCCGCACGGCTTGAAAAATACCAGGCCATTGGCGACAGCGCGGGCCGGTGGACGGCCGAGATGCTGTACATGAAGGGGGAGACCGCGGTGGAGGCGGGCGATACGGAGACCGCGCGCCAGGCCTTTGAAAAAGTGTTGTCCGATTATGGCGACAGCACCTATGCGGCGCAGGCCACCGACGGCCTGGCGTTTCTCGCATGGAACGAAGGGCGCCTTGAAGACGCGGTAAAAGAGTACGAAAAACTCGTCGGCCAATGGCCGGGCGAATTCGTGGCACGGCGCGCCCATTATTCCATGGGCCAGGTTATGGAGGAACTCAAGCGAACGGAGGACGCCATTGCCGCGTATCGCAAGCAGACCACCGTGTTTCCGGAATCCTCCGTGGCCCGGAAAGCGGAGGAGGCCCTGCAGCGCCTGGAAAAGGAATTCCCGGATTTGTTCCCGGATGACGCCGCTGAGGGCGAAGGAACCGTCCCGGCCGAGGCGGGCGCCATTATCAGCGGCGCGGATGCGGCCCAGACCGGGGCCCTGGCCGTTGAAGGGCCTGCGCCCGCGGAAACTGAATAACGGCTTCCAACCGCGCAGCCGCTTTGTATTCTGTCGCGTTCAGCGGCGCAGGGAAAGCGAAAGTCGTGTCTGAAACGGATACACATACGCGCAGCCGCGCAGCATTGTCGCTCATGGCCGCGAATGTCTGGCGCGTCTCGAACGTGATGGTCAACCGTTATCTCGGGCGTCCGCCCAGGTATCTTCCGGTGATCCTGTTATTCGTCACCGATCGCTGCAACCTGCGGTGCCGCATGTGCGGTGTTTGTGAACGGGAGGGCACGCAGGACACCAGTGGTGAATTGACCACGGACCAGTACAAGGCGGTGATCACGTCGGCCGCCACACGACTGGGCACCTCTCTCGCCTCCATAAGCGGCGGTGAACCGCTGTTGCGCGCGGACATTTTTGAGATTATCCGTTTCGCGGTGGACGCGGGGATTTCCACGCACATCTGTACGAACGGTCTGTTGCTTAACCGGGAGCGGGCCGAACGGTTGCGTGATGCCGGCATTGCCGCGGTTTCCGTGTCCGTGGACAGTCCGGATGCCTCGATCCATGAGTACTTGCGCGGGTCCGGTACCTTTCAGGGCGCCGTGGACGCCATTCAACTGCTTCGCGACACGGCCCCGGACATCCAGGTCGGCATCAATTACCTGATTACCCGCCTGAATTACCGGAATATGACGGATATGGTCGCCTATGCCGAGCGGCTGGGGGTGCAGCAGATCAAGTTCGCGCCCGTTCATGCCAACCTGCTCCACCGGCTCAAAGCGAAATCGGAACTGGATGAATTGTATTTTGCTCCGGAGGATCTTGCCGATCTTCAGCGGGAAATTGACCGTCTGAAAGAACGTTGCCGCACGACATGGCTGTCCACAACCTCCGCGACATTTCACGACGGCATCGTTTCTTTTTATGCGCAGCCCCGAAAGTTCAAGTGTTATGCGGGCTACATGGTCTGCGCCATCGGGCCCGCCGGACAGGTGGCGCCCTGCTGTGATATGGACAGCCCCTTTTCGGTCCAGGACAGGCCGCTGGATGTCATTTGGCGCGACCCGGCGTTTCATGAACTCAGGCGCAGGGTGGACCGGTGTGACGTGCCCTGCTGGGATACCACCAACACGGAACTGAGTCTGCGGCTGCAGCCGCGGACGCTGTTGCGCAACCTGGCAGCGAACTGGCGCGATTTGCGTTTTTATTCGGGTACACGGGGCAGACGGGCAAATAAACGGGAAAATACACACGAATGAATGACGAAGACAAAAAAACAGCAGAGGCCGGCGGTTCGCTGAGTTTTCAGGATATTACCGCCGAGATCGGGGATGTGCAGTTGCCGTTGCGTGAGGACAGGACGGAAGCGGATCGACTTGACGCGACCGCGGATCTACCCGGTGGCACGGTGATTGTAAATGAGAAGGTGTCCCTCCCGACCTTTGAGGAAACCCTGAGCACGCGCGTGCTGACCGGGAGTTCTCCCAAACCGCGGCCCATGTGGCTGGACGGGGTAGTCAGTGTTGGACTGGGATTTCTGTTCCTGATCCCGATTGTACTGAATATGGGCCTGAGGCGCTATCAGCCCTGGATTTCTTTCATGATCATGCTGCTTGCCCTCGGGGGGGGCGCCTGGTCGCTTTTCGGACTTCAGGTGGAGAAGGAACCGGCGGGCAGAAAATGGTGTTTCGGGGTGGCGGTTGCCGGCTTAGTCGTGGCGTTTATCGCCTTTCTGATGCGCGCGCCGCTACGGTAGGGTGTCCGGCCGGATTCAGGGAAAGGTGACCCAGGCGGATGGTATGCATTGATCCCCCAGCCGCTTGCCTGCGGCGGAGCCTTTGATACCGTCAAAGGCGGGGCCCGGTTCGGGCATCTCGAAACTCTCCCCCGGGTGACCCCGGTTCAGCCGCGTCAGAAAATAAACGTACTGCACCGTTGCCACGGTTATATCGGGCAGATCCCGGTTAAGCCGCACGATTTCATTGTACAGCGCCTTGCGGTCTTTGTTTTCTTCGGCGACAACTTTTTGCGCGGCGTTTTGCGCCTCCGAATCCTCTATGGCGTCGCAGTCTCTCAGTTCCACCAGCCCGCGGCTGGTTTCGCCAAGACAGCCCTGTTGTTTCAGCGCGGCGATTTCCGGGTGATGCAGGCGCATCCTGCCGGCAATCTCCATCAGTTGCGGCGATAGCGCCTCCGGTTGCCCGGAAAGCGCGTCCCGGCTGCCTTCCACAAAATCAAGCACCATGACTGCCTGTTCTTCGATGTAACGGAAATTCGGGGCGGTGTTTGAAATGATCCCCTGCTCTTCCTGCGTGACACACCCCAAGAGAGACGTCAGCGCCAAAAGCAATCCCCAAGCACTTGCCTTCTTCATGACGCTATACTCCTTTTTTTATATGCTTTAGACATGCCCCGGAGGTATTTTATTCATTTCCGGCTCATTATAATCCAAAGATTACCGCGACCGTTATTCATGTATGGCCCACTGGACATAAAAGCCGTGTCCGGTTTTCGCGGGGATAATTTCCGAAGGGGTATTCCATAGGCGGGTGGACGTCGACGCCCGCGCACGTGTGCGGATACAACCGCCGGCAACGGCGGTATTGACGCTGCAGGACCCGAACCCGGGTCTCAGGGCGACGCGGTTTCGCTCTTGCTTTCCATAGGCGCCGTTTGGCCGTGTTCCAGTTCCCCTGCGTCGGGCTGCGTTTTTTGCTCTGCTTTCGGGGCGGGCGGTTCCGACAACACCTCAATGCCCAATCGTCCTATAAGCGGCAGTATCTTCGCCTGACGGAACAAATCACCCTCGGCCAGCCGGATATGGGTCACATCCACCGGCAACTGGTTGAACGCGGGATCCACGTCGATCCAGTCGCCCAGCCAGACGCTCGCCCACTGGTGGAAATAAAATCCCGGCGGACTGCCTGCCACGTAGATGAGCCCGGCAACCTCCCTCGCGGGCAGGCCGATGGCACGCGCCAGCCCGACAAACAGCACGGTATGTTCCGTGCAGTCGCCCTCCAGGCTTTCCAGGGCTTCCAGGGCGTTCGACAGCCGCGCCGAAAACACGTTGCGCATGTTTTTGTTGACCCAGGTGCACAGTTCGCCCGCCGCCTTCAGCGCGTCGGTTTCATCGCCGACAATATCCCGGGCTTTTTCAATGAGTTTTGGGTCGTCGCTTTGCACGTACGTGCCGGGTTTCAGATAGTGCTGCACGCTCTCCTCGGTGACGGGCAGTCCCGGAACCGGCAGCGGCGCCAGATCCGTTTTCACGGAATGGAAGTAGATCCGCTCATTTTCCAGGGTCATTGTTTGCCGCCGGTCATTGAAGAGGTGGGACTCGCGCAGGGGCCCGGTCAGCAGCAGGTGCAGTCCGTCCCGCTCGCGCGGGTCGTCTATGGGCTTCTCCAGCAGCACCGCGTTCGACACCATGGTGTCCACGCTGTAATCCACATCCTTCGCCGCGTCCTCCGGTTCGAGGCGCGTGGTGAACACGCCGGAGATGACGTCCTCCACCGTGATGCCGCTGTCCGTCACATACGTGGTGGATTCGATGTCCATCAGGTCGAGCACGCTTTGTATTTCGTAGACCTTGGTGGGCACCCCGTTGAACACGCGCTCTTCCGTCTTGACGATGCGGCTGATGCCGGACACTTCCTTCTGGTACATGGGTTCGAAGGTGGAGAAGTTGACCACATCGCCCACCTGCGGCCCGCGCCGCGCCCACAAGGCGTGGCGCAGCGAATCCTGCAGCGTTTCACCCGGCCTCGGGAAGGTGTCCTCCCGCGTGGCGCCGCCGAGAACGCTGTTCATCTTCAACGTGTCCCCTTCGACCACCGCCACGAAAACGGAGGACTGGGCCGGGTCGTTCATTTCCATCTCGATGCGGAGCAGCCCGCCCTTGGCGTTATAAACGCGTTTCGAGTACATGCGCATGGCCTGCTTCGCCCCCGACATGGACACCCGGAAATGGGCGTCCTCGACCACCTCCGTTTCTCCCGCGTCGTTCCGGGACACCACCTTCTCCATGTAGCCCACCTTCTCACCGTTGAAGTACAACCCATACCAGCTTGTGCCCAGGAACGGGGTGATGTCAACGGTTTCCCCGAAAGCGATTACGGTTCCCGCAACTAAGGAGGTCATAAGCAGCCATTTCTTCATGTTAGGGATTTCCTCTTGATGGTTACTGGTAATTCTACCGTATTCTTGAAGAAAATGTGTACCTTCCACCTTTTTTTAAACCTGAAAACGGCAGTTAACGAAGGGAAGGACGGTCAAAAGAAAGGACCGAAAGGACTCAAGGGACACAAAGGACGAACCAATCAGCAGATCGTTTTACAGTCCTTCCGGTCCTTTATGTCCTGAATGTCCCTTGGTTTGAAACCTGCTTCTGAATTCAAAAACTTCTTGGCACCTTTCCGTGTGTTGTGATACATTCATGGTGGTGATACTGGCGCGGTATTCTGGTCACAGGCATTCAAGAACGGGAGAAAAGTCATGTCAGACGACACACGGCGCGGTTTTCTGAAGCGATCTTCGATGGCGGTTGCGGCTTCGGCCCTAGGCGGCGCGGCCCTTTCCGCGGGGCGAAACAAGACGGTTTCCGCGAATGACAAAATCCTGATCGGCGCGATCGGGTGCGGCGGCATGGGGCGCGGCGACATCGCCACCTTTTTGCATAACGAGGAAGTAGAGTGTCCCATCATCTGTGATGTGGATGACGCGATGATGGCCGAGGCAGCCCGGCTCATCGAAGGACGACGGGGCCGTGCGCCGGAAATGGTCAAGGACTTCCGCCGGGTCATCGACCGGAAAGACCTGGACGCCATCCTGGTCGCCACACCGGACCACTGGCACGCGCTGCCGACGGTGTATGCCTGCCAGGCGGGCAAGGACGTGTACTGCGAGAAGCCGCTGGGCAAGACCATCGACGAAGGCCGCGCCATGGTGGAGGCGGCGAAGGACAACAAGCGCGTGGTTCAGATGGGCACCCAGTGGCGCAGCGGCGAGCATTACAATGAGGCCATTGATTTCGTCCATTCCGGCAAACTGGGCAAGGTGCGCATGGTGCGCGCATGGGCGTACCTGGACTGGCTGGGCGGCATCGGCAACCCGCCGGACGAGGCGCCGCCCGAGGGGGTGGACTACGACCTGTGGCTGGGCCCGTCGCCGGCGCGCCCCTTCAACAAGAACCGGTTCCACTTCAACTTCCGGTGGTTCTGGGATTACGCCGGCGGGCTCATGACCGACTGGGGCGTGCATCTGCTGAACGTGTGCCAGTGGGGCATGGGCTATGAGATGCCGAAGCGGGTCAGCTCAACAGGCGGTAAATTCGCGCTGGACGACAACAGCGAGACGCCCGATACCCAGGCGGCACTGTACGAGTTCAAGGACTACATGCTGATTTTCGAACACCAGATGGTGGGCGGGCTCGGGCCCGGCGGCCAGCCCCACGGCATGCTGTTCTGCGGCACCGAGGGCACCGTCATCATCCGCGAAGGGGGCTGGGAATTCATCCCGGAACCCAAGAAAACGGGCCTGGAAGCCATCAAGAAGGAGAACACGGCCGACGCGCGCCCGGCCCATGTGCGCAATTTCCTCGACTGCATGCGCACGCGGGAAGCGCCCATCATGAACTTTGAAGTGGGCCATTTCGTGTCGACCGTGGCGCACTTGGGCAATCTCGCGCTGCGCACGGGCGCCGAAGTGCATTGGGATGCCGAAACCGAACGGGTGACGAACAACCCGGAGGCGGACGCCCTCGTCGGCTGCCCGTACCGCGCCCCATGGACGCTGCCCTACAGCCGGCGCAACGCCTGAGACTATACTATCTCTTAACCATCTGGCAGGGTATATGCGCTATTTCGCTTGGGATACGTATTGAGGAATCAGAGGGCGGCGCTGATCGTTCAGGTGATAGCGTCACGCCGCTGTCGCAAGGGTGGATCAGACAGCATCTTTTCCCAATATCACCTTACCCATTTTGAATCCCTTGGGATCGCCTCTCCGCATCCCGAGTTCAACTAGTTGGCCCTATCGTAGGTGTAGGTCGTGACGGACAGGTCCTTGGCACTTACGTGGACAGTATCAAAGGCATACACGCCTTACACCGTGACCACCAGGTTACTCTTGGCGCCGAATAGCGCCATGGTTATATTTCCGAAGATCCAACTGTCAATGTCATTACTGTATTGAGGCGGACTTCTTTGATTTCTTGGGAATTACAGCGTGGCTGTGTTAAAAAAGCGTTGACGTAACCCTTTCAGGGTAACCAAGTTTGGGCATCATTCTACCCAGGGTAGCGGAGTACCACAACCCTGGGCTAATAGATACAGCCCCTACGGGGCATAAAATACATACAGGCCAAAGGTCGCTGTTTCATGCCGTTATCAAACCCATGACCTCCTGTCATTGTTTCATCACTAATATCCCAACCGGATTCAGATTCATTCATGTAAAAAGATTTCCGTCACGGTCGCCCGACGGTTGGGAATACTTCTTCCATAATCCGTTGCGAATCATTAATAAGTATAGACCCTTGGAATTATGCAATATATCCGAAAATACGCGCAGGCTTAATATGTTATAATGAAAAAATAAGGATTAAAGGCAACACGAATGGAAGCAATTCCCCATATTACAGTGGACAATCCGGCGATAGCGGCGTTCTGTCGCAAATGGAACGTTCGGGAATTATCCCTTTTTGGTTCCGTACTGCGGGATGATTTCAGGCCGGAAAGTGATATTGACATCCTGGTTGAACTTGCCCCCGGGCATGGTCTTGATCTGTTTGACTGGGTGGATATGCGTGAGGAACTTAAGCACCTTTTTCAGCGCGAGGTTGACCTGGTGTCCAAGGGGGGGCTGAAGAATCCAATCCGCAAAAAGGCGATATTGTCAAGTGCGAGGGTGGTATATGCTGCCTGAAGAACGCGACAGGGGTGCTTTGCTCGATATGCTCGAGTAATGCAGCGGAATAACGGCATCGGTGGAGGGCAAGTCTTTTCCGTTGTACTGCGCGGACGATAATTTACGGTATGCCATTGAGCGACGCATCGAAATTCTGGGCGAGGCGGCAAAACATCTTTCCGATTCCATCAGGAAGAACCATCCGGAAATCCCGTGGCAAAAATTAGTGGCGATACGAAACATCCTTGCCCATGAATATGGAGAGGTCGAAGATGAAATCATCTGGCGGGTAACGCAAACGCATATACCCGAATTGACCACACAACTCCGGGCGATTCTTTCCACCCTTCCCGAAACAGAATAACGCTGGCGCCGGTATGTCCTGTGGCTCTTTCAGCCTTTCCAACTTATATGAGTTTTGCGGGAATTATGGGACCATTTTCTGGATTTTAGGCGCACCCCGGAAGCGCCCCCTGGACGCTGCCCTACAGTCGGCGCAACGCTTAAGGCGGGAAAATTCCGCTGTCAGAATTCAATAAGGGTGATTTCCGGCCTGCACACAAAGCGCACGGGCTCCACTTTCGATCTTTTACCCGGTCCGCCATATCATTTACACTGTTAACCGGATGAAAGGAAAAGCCGATGTCACCACAAGAGCTAACACGCAGGTTTTTCATGGGAACCATGGCGGGCGGTATGGCGGCCTTGTCCGCCGCGGCGGAAAACCCCGGGGAACGCAATGGCTTGGGTTCTCAACACCCCAACATCCTGTTCCTGATGACGGATCAGCAGCGTTTCGACACGATCGCCGCGCTGGGAAATAGCAGCATTTACACGCCCAACCTGGACCGTCTTGTCCGGAGGGGCCTGTCGTTTACGCGGGCCTATTCCACCTGTCCCGTGTGTGTGGCATCTCGCTACACCATCCGCACGGGGCGGCTCGAGCCGACCACGGGCATCTATGCCAACATGCGCCCGGACCTGGTCCCGGGCCAGCCGGAAAACATGGAGGAGCGCTGCGGACCTTACCTGGCCCGAACCCTGCGGTCGCGAGGCTACCGCACCTTCGGCATCGGCAAGTTTCATACCGCGCCCTGGGAAGAGAACCTGGGCTATGACACACACCTCCACAGCGAGGAACTGTACGGCAGCCCTGACCAGCGCAAGCGGGATGCTTACGCATCTTTTATCGCCCGGGAATACCCGGCGTATGATTTTATCGAAGGGCTGATGGGCGAACGCACGGAAATGTACTACATGCCCCAGATGAGCCCGATACCCGCGCATGCGGGGGTGGAGGCCTGGGCGGCCGACCGGGCCGTGGAACAGATCCAGGTGCCGGGCGCGCAGCCTTTCTTCGGGTTCGTTTCCTTTGTGGGGCCCCATCCCCCCTTCGCCCCGCCCATCCCGTTCAACCGCATGTACGATCCCGACCGCATGCCCAATCCCGTACGTGGTAGTCTTGAGATTGATCATATGGATGAACAGATCCCCTGGATGAACCATGCCATCTGGGCGGAGGATATCAATGATTCCCATGCCCGTGTTCTGCGCGCGCGGTATTACGGAGAAATCAGTTATATCGACCAGTGTATCGGAAAGATCCTGGACGCTGTAGAGGCTCGGGGGGATGGTGACAATACCCTGATTTGTTTTTTCGCCGACCACGGCGATCATCTGGGCGACCATCATGCCTGGCAGAAAGAAAGCTATTTTGAGTCCTCCTGCCATATCCCCTTTCTCGTAAGTTGGCCCGCGCGTCTGCCCGGGAACGTGCGTCGCGAGGAACTGGTATGCCTTGCCGACCTGTTCGCCGTCGCCACGGCCGCGTCGGGCATGGCGGAGACCCGGGACGGCCTGGACATTCTGGGCATGACGGAAGGGAGGGTGCCTCCCCGCGATGCGCTGATTGCCTTCTACGGCACGCCGGGCACACCGCTCTTCAAACTCATGATTCGTTTGAATGAATGGAAATACATTTATATGGCGAACGGCGGCCGGGAACAGTTGTTCAATCTTATGGAAGATCCGAACGAACTGATTCAGCGACTGGATAGTGAACCAACCACAGCCGCCCAAATGCGCCACATGGCCATTGCGGCCTTGAGCCGGCCCAACGCGGACCGTGCCCTGGAAAACGGCGCGCTGAAGGTCTTTCCCTTTGAGGCGCGGCCGTTGACCCGAATCTACCAGTTCGACCATTCCCGGGGGGTGACGGGATTTCCGGAGAAGCCGGGGGATTTGACGGGACAATAATCGCTGATGTGGGTCTTGCCCGCGGCCCAAAAACAATCACGTAGTTTCAGACTTCCTGATCCCGACAGTTTCTTTAATGCTATTTCGGAATTCTTTTTGAAGTTATATTCGCATAGGACCGCAAGAAGGGGACAGACAACGAAATAGCCAATAACAGTAAAGGGCATTGATTATTTGTTAGTCATGGCTATTTCGTCATCAGTCCCTTTTTGCTCCGTCTTTATGTTTGTTTACGAGTGCCATACGCATTTCCGACGAGATCAGGAAGCCTGACCTTGAGCAAAAAATGGGGCTGCTTCCGGCGCGCGTAAAAAACGAGTGTTGAAATGCTCCCGAACCGCGCCGGTGGCTGTCATGTATTTATGCGGACGCGATGCGTTGAACCCCTAAACCTTGTGACGAAGATCGAGGAAAACGCCGGTTTTCTCCGAAGCCAGGGCCTTGTTGCGCAGGTGCGCAATGGTGTCAAAGTATTCCTGGGTGGAATGGGCGCCCACCACGCCGCTGCCGGTCGCGCAGATCATCAGACTGAGATCGGGAAGTTCCTCGTCAGCGCGCAAATTCTCCCCATTCCCTTCATGCGTTTTCGCGGCCGGGTTCAGTTTGTGAAGGTGCTTCTTCCATTCTTCGTTCAGGGCTTTGCAGAATCGGGCCGCCTTGTCCGGCTCCACAATACATACGAAATGTCCCGCGCCCATATGGCCGGCTTCGAACAGGCCCTCGCCATATTTTTCCCCCCAATGCGTCAGCAGTCTTGCCAACTGCCTGATTGCCTTGTCCCGCAGTTCCACCCCGTGCATTCGGGCAAAATTCGGCACGCCCAGCATTTCAATATACGCCAGCACAAAACTTTGGCGTTTTGTGATGGCGCGCTGAACGCTGGACTTGATTCTTCCCGAACTGTACAAACCCGTAAGGGGATCATTGGTCGCGGCGGAAGCCGCTTCGGCGAGTTTGTGGGAAACACAGGACACCAGCGCATCGGGATCCACCGGCTTGGTCAGATAGGCGTCGACGCCCTGGGTGTACCCGTATTGAAGCTCGGTCTCCTCCGACATGGTGGACAGCAGTATGACTGGGATCATGAAATGGTTTTCATGGCTGCGGATGCGCCGGCTGATGCCGAAACCACACACATCCGGGAGCATGGCCTCGCAAATAACCACATCAACGCCATGCTTCTCAACAAATTCCAGAATATTTTCCCCCGTCTTCTTGTAGAAACAGGCATGCCCCGCCCCTGTTAAATGACCGCATAAGTAACGGGCATACTGTTCATCCGTATCAATAAACAAAACCTTTGCCATTGCGCTAGCCCCTCACACTTGCTTCGCCTAATATAAGATACCTATATGATTACAAATGGCAATTTCTACGACTAAGGTTTCCTTCCTATTCACCGTTTAAAGTATACCATGGCACGGTGGAAAGATGTATTGCATTTTTTTTGCAGTATACCCGTGCCGATAGTGAAAGTGCCCGCCGGCTTTAAGCCGACGGGCACAAGAATTATCCAGAAGAAAAACCTAGAATTTGAGTTCCGTTTCGAGGAACAGGTAATCATAGTCATCGTCACGGTCACCGTTCCAGGCTTCGAGGCCGCTGGCCAGGATCATGTTGCCTTCCAGGCCGTCATCGCCGAAGAAATGAGCGTACCCGGCCCGGATGGCCAGGTCTTCACTGTACTGGTAGTTGGCATAGAGCCCGGCTTCCCAACCCAGTTCGGAATCGGCGCCGCACGCTTCCTCATCCACGTCAAAATAGGATACGACCATCTTCAGTTCCAGGCATTCGGTGGGCATGACCTGCATGCCCAGGCTGTAGAACAGCACATTGGAGAGGGCCGCCTTGTACACGGAGGAGGGGTCGTTGTCCAGAAATTCACTGTACTTGATGTCTGAAGTCAGGCGCATGAAGGGCAGGTCCCAATCGTTCGACCAGCAGGAGTTGTCGGGATCGCCGCCACCCAGGTAGGCGAAGCGGGCGAAGAGCCGGGGCTGCCAGGCAGTGTCGAAGGTATATCCCAGTTCAAGGTTCACACCGAACTCGTCAAAGCCCACATCGGCGTCGCCGAAGCCAAGGGGACAGGCGGACGGCATGCCGTCCACATCGCCGAACTGGTAGGCCACTTCCGCCTCGAAGTCAAAGCCGCCCACCACGCCCGCGCCGCGCAGGCCGAGCACGTGCAGATCCACCTCGTCTCCGATGGCGCCGACCCGGTCGCGCACATAGAGCCAGTAGGCGTCCAAGGAAACATCTTCGATGCCGATGTAACTCAAATAGGTACCGAACAGGTCGGCGTCATCTTCGAGAAAATCGCCATACTGTTCGACCGTCTTGGCCGTAACGGCATTGATCATCAGCTGATCGGTGGCATAGGTCAGGCGGATGGCGTCGAAGGACATCCCGGTGAAGAAGGCTGAGGACTCATCGGTACCGATAAAGAAGGCCGCGCCCAGGCGGAATTCCTGGCGGCCGACGCGCAGGCTGAGCGGGGTGCCCCAGAGATTTTGCACGTCGATATAGGACTGGTAGAGGTTGACGGTGTTGAGCCCGGAGCGGTAGTCCGAACCTGTCAGATAATTGGAACGAAAATCTTCGCCCCAAAAATCATAATAGTCAAATTCGATGAAGGCGGATACATCGTCGGTAAAATCCGCTTTCACATTCAGGCGGGTCCGCTGTTCCACAAAACTGTAATCACCCATGGAATCCATGTTGTAGTAATTGCCGCGGATGCGAATACTGCCGCCCAGTTCCACGTTCTGCAGTTCCGCCATCGCCGTGACGCAGCAGAGGCAGGCCAGCAGAACAACTGTCAAGGTTGAAATACGCATAAAACAATCTCCTCGATGTATGGAATTCATGATTATATCGCACCTATACGTTCACGGAGATTCGCCGCTTTAAATCACGGTCAATTAGAAATCATCCCTCCTTTCCTGTGTTGATTCAACGAATCTTCTCCGCGTTTTGTCCCGTCCCAAAAAAATCACGTTTCGTAGAATTGTAATTGTTTCAGAATGATCTTGATAAAATCAACTCTTCTTTTATTCGGGTTGCGCGGTTTGGAGCCCCACAAACCCGCAAAGGGTGGACCGTCGATATTCTTGTCCTGTTCTGCAGAGGAGTCCGTTTCAGACGGTTCGGCGGACATCGCTTTCAAAGGTATGAAAGAACCGGCCTGAACGGGTGGTTCAGGCCGGCAGGTATGGAAACACGGACAGCGCCGTGAAAAGGAGACGGCGGTATGCTCCCGTTATTGTACTGTTGCCATGATACCGGCCAGTCTTTCGTCCAGCGCGGCGCGGGCAGCGTCAAAGGTGCACCGCTCCAGGTGGGTGTCGCCCACGCGCACATTCGGACTCTGGCCGCAGCGTTCCATGCAGAACGTGGCGCTGAGATGGACGCGGTCTTCCAGGTTTTTGTTTTCCACATAACGTGTCAGTTTACGAAGGAGTTCCTGAGATCCGTTGAGGAAACAGTTGGTACCTACGCACACCTGCACCGGGATCTTCTCAGCTTCCTGTCCCTCGATGATTTCGAGGTTCAGCTCGTGAAGACGGCGCCGGTGCTGGTATTCCGTGTGCAGGGCGTCGTGCGCGGCATGGCCGCCGACTTCGCCAAAATGCTCCCGGTAGCATCGCGCCAGTTCCGGATTTTCCTGGGCCTTGTGAAGTTCGAGCCCCTTGTCATTGTGGTAAATCGCCCTGGCGCGCTGCCTGCGGACTTCCGGGCCGGGCGCATGGGGTTGGCCGGCCCCGGCGACGCATCCGCCCGGGCAGGCCATGACTTCGACCAGGTGGTAGGGGCATGCGCCGTTCTGGATGCTTTCGACCACGGTCTTGACGTTCGCCAGGCCGTTCACGATGGCCAGCCGCAGCTCCACGCCGTTCACGGTAATAACGGCCTCGCGCAGCCCGGCCTCGCCGCGGACTTCCTTGAAGTCCACCTGTTCGAGGGGTGTTCCCCGCATTTTTTCAACCGCGTAGCGAAGCACGGCCTCGGTAACGCCGCCGGATACCCCGAAGAGGACGCCGGCGCCGGTTTTGAATCCCAAGGGCATGTCAAAGGATTCCGGTTCGAGCGTGTCCAGTTGCAGGCCGCATTGGCGCAGCATCTGGCCCAGTTCCGTTGTGGTGATGACATGGTTTACCTCGGGCACGCCGTCGTGAATGAATTTATCCTGCTTGGCCTCAAATTTCTTTGCCGTGCAGGGCATGACCGAAACGATCACCAGTTCTTTGCCTTCTAGTTTCATCTGTTCCGGCAGCATTTTTCGCGCGACCGCGCCGAACATCTGCTGGGGCGACTTGCAGCTGGACAGGTTCGGGAGCAGCTCATGATGGAACTGCTCGGCGTATTTGACCCAGGCGGGACAGCATGAAGTGAACAGGGGCAGCGGGCCTCCGTCGCTGAAACGGCGCAGGAATTCTTCGCCTTCCTCCAGCACGGTCATGTCGGCGGTAAAGGAGGTGTCGTACACCTTGTCGAAGCCGATGGCGCGCAGCGCCGCCACAGCCTGGCCGGTGGTGATGCTGCCCGGCTTCATGCCGAAATATTCACCGAGTCCGACGCGCACGGCCGGCGCCAGCTGGGCGATCACCACCTTGTCCGGGTCGTCGAGGTCGGCCCAGACCGCGTCCATTTCGGGCCGGGGCGTCAGCGCGCCCGTGGGACACACCGACGCGCACAAGCCGCAGTTCACGCATTCCCCGGTGTCCAGGTTCTGGCCGAAAGCGGGCAGCACGGCGCTGTGCGCGCCGCGGAAGGCGAAATCAATGGCGCCGACGCCCTGCAGTTCCCGGCAGGCGCGCACGCAGTCGCCGCAAAGCACGCACTTGTTGGGATCACGCACGAGGGACAGCGACGATTTGTCCTTGGGTTGCCGCTCGTGAACCGGCTTGTAGCGCACTTCGTCAATGCCCATGCGCTCCGAAAGCTCGCGCAGCCGGCAGGTGGCGCTGCGCGCGCAGGTGGGGCAGTTCATGTCATGGTTGGCCAGCAGCAGTTCCAGCGCGATCCTGCGGATGTCGCGGACCTGTTTGGTATTGGTGCGGACCTGCATGCCCGGTTCGGGAACGATCGAACACGACGCCTGCACGCCGCGGCCCTCGATTTCCACCAGGCACAGGCGGCACGCGCCGTACACGCTCAACTCGGAATGGTAACAGAAGGTCGGTATGTCGATGCCGGCTTTGCGCGCGACCTCGAGCACGTTACGCTCGCCTTCCAGCGGCAGTTCACGCCCGTCAATAATCATGGTTGCGGGTTTCGGGGTGTCTGGTGTGGTGTTCATAGTATGGCTCCCTGCACGATGGCGTCAAAGCGGCAGCTTTCAATGCACGCGCCGCATTTTATGCACTGTTCCTGGTGAATGGTATGGGGTTGTTTCTTTTCTCCGGTGATGGCGTTTACGGGGCACTTCCGCGCGCATACGCCGCACCCGATACATTTCTCGGCCAGTATGACGGGTGCGCAGAGGTTCTTGCACACGCCCGCGGGGCAGCGTTTTTCAAAGACATGGGCTTCGTATTCCTTCCGGAAATACCGCAGCGTGGAGAGAACGGGGTTGGGTGCGGTCTTGCCAAGTCCGCAGAGAGAACCGATCTTGACGGCCCGGGCCGTCTGCTCCAGGATTTCCAGGGTTTTCGCGTCCGCCTCGCCCGCGATGATTTCATCGAGCAGCATGAGCATCTGCCGGGTGCCCTCGCGGCAGAGCACGCACTTGCCGCAGGACTCGTTCTGGGCGAACTGCATGAAGAACCGGGCCACGCTGACCATGCAGGTCTTGTTGTTCATGACCACGAGGCCGCCGGAGCCGACCATGGCGCCGACGCTGCCCAGCGAGTCGAAATCCAGGGGCAGATCGGCATGTTCCTCGACCAGGCAGCCCCCGGAAGGGCCGCCAATCTGGACGGCCTTGAAGGGCTCGCCGGAGACGGCGCCGCTGTTGTCTGTGACACCACCGCCGATCTCGTACACAATCTCGCGGAGGGTGGCGCCGAAAGGCACCTCGATGAGACCCGTGTTCGCCACGTGTCCGGTCAGGGCAAAGGTCTTGGTGCCGGGCGATTTTTCAGTGCCCCGGGCGCGGTATTGGGCGGCGCCGTGCCGCACGATAAGCGGCACGCTCGCCAGGGTTTCCACATTGTTGATGACCGTCGGCTTTCCCCAGAGCCCGCTCTGCGCGGGGAAGGGCGGTTTGGGCATGGGCATGCCGCGCTTGCCCTCGATGGAGGCGATAAGCGCCGTCTCCTCGCCGCAGACAAAAGCGCCCGCCCCTTCCATGATATGCAGGGTGAAGTTGAATCCGCTGCCGAAGATATTTTCCCCGAGCACGCCGTATTCGCGGGCGGCCTGTTCGGCCCGGTTGAGGCGCTTCACCGCCAGCGGGTATTCCATGCGCACGTACACATACCCTTCATGGGCGCCGATGGCCCGCGCGGCAATCAACATGCCCTCGATAACGGCGTGGGGATTGCCTTCCATGACGCTGCGATCCATAAACGCGCCCGGGTCGCCCTCGTCGCCGTTGCAGATGACATATTTTTCATCGCCGGGCTGCACCCGGGTCAGTTCCCATTTCCGCCCCGTGGGGAAGCCGCCGCCGCCCCGTCCGCGCAAGCCGGATTCGAGAATCAGGGCGCAGACCTCCTCCGGTTGCATGTCACACACGGCGCGCCGGGCCGCCTCATAGCCGCCGTGATGCACGTATTCGGCGATATCTTCCGGATCAAGCATGCCGCATTCCTTGAGCACTGTCCGGGTCTGCCGCTGGTAGAAGGGGATGGTGTCCTTTCCCTTGCAGTGCTCGCCGGTTCGGGGATGGCGGTACAGCAGGCGTTCTACAACCTCGCCGCCGGCAAGCGTTGTTTGAATAATTTCGGCCACATCGTCCGGCGTCACCCGCGTGTACAGGATTTCCTCGGGTTCAATGGTGACCAGGGGCCCCATCTGGCAGAATCCCTGGCAGCCGCTCTTGGAGAGGTAAATATCAATGGCTCCGTCGGGTGTAGCGGCGTCTTCCCCTTCCAGCCGGGTGACCACGTTCAGCCCCATCGCGCGAAGCTGTTCGGAAAAGGCGTCGCGCACCTGCAGCGCGCCGCCGGCCACACAGCCGGTGCCCGCGCAAATGATGATGCGCCGTTTAACGCGGGCGATACGGTCCGCGTAGTGTGCGGCGGTTTCCGTCAAATCTGGTATGGCGATTGTCGCGGTTGTCATTGGGTTGCCTCACTTTCCAGGATCTTGTCCAATACTTCATCGCACTTTGCCGGGGTCATCATGCCGTGGACGACCTCATTAACCACCATCACGGGGGCCAGGCCGCAGGCGCCGAGGCAGGATACGGTCTCCACCGTGAACAGCAGGTCGTCCGTGGTGTTTTTGCCTTCTTTCAGAGCCAGTTTTTTACGGATGGCGGCCAGCAGGCTTTCGGAGTTCTTCACGTGACAGGCCGTGCCGTCGCAGACATGCACGACATACTTGCCCTTGGGCGTCAGCGCGAAATGGGCGTAGAAGGTCGCCACGCCGAAGACGCTGGACGGGGACAGGCCCAGGGCCGTGGCCACGTAGGCCAGCGCTTCCTTGGGCAGGTAGCGGTATTCCGCCTGCACCGCCTGCAGGATGGGAATGAGTTTCGCCGGTTTTCGTTCGTACCGGTCGAGAATCTCGCAGATCTTTTCGAACTGTCGGGTTGTTGTTTGTTTCATGGCTGTTGTAACTCCTGGGACATCATTTCGGGGATGCGCGTTTAGGGTTTTAAATACAGGTGATGCTGGTTTCTTTCAGGTAGTTCTTCTCAAGAACCCCGGCAAGGCGGCGCACAATGTTCCGCCGTATTTCCAGGTCCATTGGAAGTTTCGGATCCTGGTGGGCCTCGTTGATCCGGCTGCCGACCACAAACTCGATGACATCGCTTTCGAGCAACACGGACGCCAGGCGCGCGGCGGGGTCGTGCGCGGGAAGCGTTTTCTGCTCTTCGAGCATCCGCGCCGCCCGGGTCAGCGTGAGAATGCCTTCGGTCACGAGATCCACGCCGTCCATGACGGAAAGCGGCGGTATGTCGTCGGACAGGCTTTTCAGATCCATTCGTATTTCACGCCCGAGTTCACGGGCGATAATGCCCGCTGTCGTGCCGCCGCATATGACGCTTTTCCCTGCAAACTCCGCGAGTTTCCGGGCATATTCCGCGTCGCGGCTCTTGTCGTAGGGCGGTCCGGTCAGCAACAGCAGGTTGCGCGGCCGACGAAAATAAATCACGCCGCAGGTCATGTCATCCTGGGCGGTGCGTCGTGGTTCCTTCTCCAGGGCCTCGCGGATGACCCGTTCCGCCAGGGCGTGTGCGGACAGTTCCGGGTTCTCGTTCAGCAGCTGCGTCACGAAGGCGTTCACTCCCGCTTCGCGCCAGCCCAGGGGCCAGGCCTTCGTGCCGATGCCCGCCTGGGTGATGCCGTCCGACACAAGCACGACGCGGTCCTCGGGAAGGGTGTCCGTTTCCGCGACGCGCAGCACGCGGTCCTGCCACTTGGGGGATACCATCTTGCGGTACCGCAGGGGTTGTTCCTTGTTGCACCGGAGAAACAGGGTTTCCGGGTTGTCCATCTCGATAATCCGGGCGCGTCCATCCAGCGCGCAGTCCACAATGGTGAAGGTGGCGTAGCTGATTTTGCGCACCTGGCACACGGGCAGGGCGTCCATCATGATCTCCGCCGAGTGGATGAAATCCATGTTGCTCGCGGTGAACTTGAGCGCCATGGCGGCCGTCATGCCGGACAGTATGCTCGCCTTCACGCCGCTGCCCAGGCCGTCGGAAAGCACGGCCAGCACGCGCGCGCCGTCGTCCAGCCGCTTCGACTTGAAGGCGTCGCCGCAGATGTCCTGGCCGTGTTTGCGGCACTGGACATGATCCACTTCCAGGAACAGGGGCATGCTGGTCATGGCGCGCCCTCCCTGTCCCGGCCGTCGAGGGGGAAATGGCCGTTGTCCGCGGCATAGCCTTCGGCGATGCTGCGCAGCAGGATTTCCGTGTCGGCCATGTGTTCGCCGAGGCGGCAGGCGATTTCCTGCACCGTGGAAAGATTGCGGCGGATCACTTCCTGGGCGCGCTGGGCGATCTGGTCGCGCTGCATTTCGCGCCGGGTCACGTCCAGGATGACCGCGCCGACGACCTGGCCGGGCTCCAGCGTGAAAATGGTGATGTTCAGCAGGCGGTTCCCGTCGCGGTAATGGTCGTAATGAACCTCGCGGTCAAAGGTCAACGCGGTGCGGAACATGTCGGCGAAGGGCAGCACCTTCTCCAGCGAACAATTCTTGAGGCCGGGGCAGGCGTCGTAAACTTCCGAGACCTCTTCGCCGAACATGCGCCCGAAGCGCTCATTGCATTCGACGATACGCAGGTCGGCGTCTACGATGACCACGCCCGACGGCATGGAACGCAGGAGCGCGTTGGCTTTCTTGTGGGCCAGGTCGCGCATGTAGGACACGCACATGGACGGCTCGGCCGAACCGGCCACCAGGGCGGCGGCGAATTCACGGCAACTGTTGTACCCGCAGCCCGAGCAGTTCAATTCATCTTCACGGCGTTTCTTTCCAATCTGGCGCAGGGCGTCCTGGATTCGGACCGGATCCGGTTCAGGGATATTCGCCGCTTCGGGGGCCAACACCCGCTCAATATCCACCCGGGGTGTGCGTGCGACCGGCGCGGGCGGCGTTTGCGCGCGATCTTCCACTTCCATGCGTTTTGCCAGCGTCGGCGCAGGCGCCGTGGCGCAGGGGCCGCCGATGCAGCCGCCCTCGCAGGCCAGCGCCTCGACAAACACGGGGTGTTCCAGGGTCGCCGGGTCCAAACCTGTAAGGGCCTTGCGAATATTGTCAACGCCCGAGACGGTGACAAAGCGCACGTGGCTGTAATCACCCAGGAGGCGGATGCTCTCCGTCATGCCGCCCTCGATGGGATACAGGGCGCCTTCCGCGGCGGTTTCGGGGACAAACGCGTCCCCCGCCGCTGTGGTTTGAGCAGGCGTGATTCCCGCCAGGGTGAACCACTCGCGCAGTTCCTCAAAAGTCAACGCAAGGTCCAGCAACTCCGGATACGTGTCCGCCTCATTTTTCTTGGCAATGCACGGCCCGAAAAAAAGGATGCGTATGTCCGGGCCGAACTGCCTGCGCAGCAGGGCGCAATGGGCCAGGACCGGCGAATGGAGTTGGGTAAGCACGGGCGAATGGACGGGCAGGTACTTGCGCACCAGCGACACCGCGGCCGGGCAGGCTGAAGAAATATGGATGCCCGGCGTTCCGGCGGCCAGCGATCGTGCCACGGTCGCCGACACTTCCTGGGCGCCCAGGGCGGTTTCGCTCACACCGGCAAAGCCAAGGCGTTTCAGTGCCGCGACCATGCGGGTCGCGGGCACGCCGGGAAATTCGCCGACCCACGAGGGGGCCAATGAGGCATACACTGCGCCGCCACGGCCCAGGAGGTGCCGGGCCCGGCTCAGGTCGTTCCGGATTTTTTTCGCGTGGGCGGGGCATACTTCCACGCAGGAGCCGCAGGTGATGCATAGCGACGGGGTGACCCTGGCGTGTCCGTTTTCCACGCGAATGGCCTTCACCGGGCACTGCCGCAGGCATTTGTAGCAGTCCTGGCAGGCGGTCTCCGCGGTGTATATCGGAAATTGCCGTTCCATGATCACACTCCCGTTTCCCTGACAAAATGGTTTTCCAAAAGATCCAACAACATGCCCTCGTCCACATGAGGATAGCGTGTCCCGTCGATCACCAGGTTGGGTCCGTCCGCGCAGCGCCCTTCACAGCGGCTGCCCGTGATCTCCACCAGGTCCTTCAGGCCCCGCTCCACAAGGAATTCTTCAATCATCGGCAGCAGGCGCCGGTTGCCCCGGGCGAAACAGGAACTGCCCATGCAGATGATGATGGTGTGGCGCGCGTTCATGATGTCGTCTCCTGGCGGCGTGCCTGCCTTGCCCGGTCTTTCTTGTCTTCACCGCGCAGCAGCGCCGTCAGTTTGCTGGACAGCACGCCCAGCGAGTTGAACAGGTTTTCGTTCTGTACGATGATGCCGTCAGGGACTGTGAGCGCGGTGGGCGCAAAGTTCCACAGCGCCCGTATCCCGGTCATGATCATAAGATCACACACCGGCTGGGCCTGTTCCGCGGGTACGGTGAGAATGCCGATATGCACCTTCATCCGTTCCAGCAGGTTCGGCAGTTTCAACAGGGGGAATACGGGAATGCCGTGCACTTCCGAACCCTGTTTCATCGGATTGGTGTCGAAGGCGGCGACGATGTTGACACCGTAGCGGTTGAAGGGCCGATAACCCAGCAGGGCGGTGCCCAGACTGCCCACGCCGACCAGCACGGCGTCGCGGGCGTTGTTCCAGCCCAGGAAATCTTCCATCTGCTGGAAAAGGGCTTCCGTTTCGTAGCCGACCTTGGGCCGGCCGACCGCCCCGGCCAGCGCCAGGTCTTTGCGCACCTGGGTGGGATCCAGATTCAGTTCGTTGCCGATTTGGGTGCAGGACACGCGTGCCACCCCTTCCCGGGCGAGTCGATGCAGTACTTGGCAGTAATTGGGCAACCGCCGCAAGGTCGGTTCCGGAATACCTTTAATTGCGCTGTTTTTGGGTTGTGGCGTCATGGTGTTAAGGTATCCTATTGGTTTGGCGTTGGTTAGTGCGATTTCATGCGGCTTTTATTCGAGAACTATTTATCGAGAACTTCTTATCGAGAAGATTTTCTCGTATTATACCCAAAAAAAAGGGCCGTGTCAAGCTTTTCCGAAATTTTTTTTCACGAGGACATACGGGCAAGCCGACAGGCAGAAAAATCGCTTAGGGCCATTTCGCTGACAAATAATTATGCGTTCTGTTTTAAGTATAGATAACCGAGAAGAGTGCCATGTTTTGATTTGTCTCAAAGACCCAAAAACAACGCGTCATTCCGGTTTTTCGCGGTGGGGAAAAGACAGGTATCGAAGCGTGTGCCAGGCCGCGAAAAGACCGGAATCTATCTTTGGAAGCCGCGTGTAAGGAACAGATCGTGTCAGATGTATTTTTTAAGATGGGAAAAGGGCATTTATTGCAGCGGGACGAATCTGGATTCCGGTCTTTTTCGCGTTGTACAGTACCGTTCCTCGATGCTGGCCAAAGATCGCGAAAAAACCGGAATGACGCTGCTTAAGGTTGTTTATAATGAAACGATAAATACGTTGATACGGGTGTGTTTCACGTGTTTGTTTCTGACTGAGATGCTGC
>Ga0123335_1001607_pt1 | contig 36213 bp, 31 predicted proteins | sample BiotimSIPDNA_2_FD_89707 | JGI IMG/M metagenome (GOLD analysis project Ga0123335, IMG submission 89707) | Anaerobic biogas reactor microbial communites from Washington, USA - Biogas_R2 time_0 SIP DNA | ecosystem: Engineered > Bioreactor > Anaerobic > Unclassified | place: Washington, USA... | reverse complement strand
CTGGCGACCATGACCACGTCCGGCGTGACCTCATTGTATACCTATGATCCGTGGGGACGCCTGGCCTCGCGCAGCGCCACGATCGGCGGGCAGAGCTACACGGCCACGTATACCTATCGGTTCGGGGACAAACTGCAGCGGATCGACAGCAACTTCCCGGGCGAAACACCGGTGGTGCTGTACAACTACGACGGGTTGGGCAAACGGCGCCTGAAAGCCATTGGTGATGACACGACTTACTGGCGCTGGGATGCGGGGTATTCCGTGCTGGCCCAGTACCAGGATACCACGCCGGATTGGGGCATCAGCGGCTTTGACCGCTTCTTTGTACCCTTCGGCCACACGGCTTTGGCCGAGGCGGACCTGGACGCCAGCGGCGTGCCCGCCAATGCCGTCTATACCTATCTCGCCCAGGATCATCTGGGGACAAGCCTCTACGGATTCAACCAGTCCAAAACTGTGGTGTCCCAGAATGTGCACCTGCCTTTTGGACAGCGAAGCTATGTGTCCGGTAATTCACCGTACCATGAGTTCACGGGCAAGCCTTGGGATACTGAGTCGCAGATGTATTACTTCCCGTACCGGTACTACAGCCCGAATATGAATCGATGGACGATGCCGGATCCGATGGGGCTGATTGATGGGCCGAATGTGTATGGATATGTAAAAAATGCTCCGATCAGATTTTTGGACAAATTGGGATTTCAATTCTACCCACCACTTCCTCCACCAACACCAATCGAAGATCTCCAAGGATGTGAGGATGCGGCACCAGTTTCCGCTGATTCTGGTATTTGCAGTATATATGGAGCTAAAGATTCTTTTTTGGGTTTTGGTGCGCGTTGTGTATGTGAAAACGCTGGAGAATCAGACTGGGATAAGGCTGTACGGGGTTGTCTAGCATGTGCTAAGAAAAAAAATATACCCTCGGACAAGGCACATGATGCATGTTACCGTGTTGCCAATGAAAAATATGGGTGGCAAGAAGGTGTCAAGCAAAAATTAGACATAGCAATAAGACTGACTGCTAAATGTTTCTGTAATAAATATTAAAATTTATAGGAAGGCATTTGTGTTTTATAAAATTATAGGGCGAATATTTAATAGTATGCTTAAATTTTTTATATATGTATTTTTTGGCACGGTGATAGGTGGAGTTGGAGGCGGCATTATCGCAGGTATTTCTTTTCTTATAAGTGGAGAACATTTTTCTTTTGGTGTATCATTTGGTCTTCCAGTGGGCATGATGCTCGGATTTTCTGCCTGTTTTTTTTCTTATTTTTTTGTGAACAAAACAAATCCGCGTGAAGTCGCCCGAATTCTTCTTGTCAGTACGTTTTTCCCATCATTTATCTTGGCTTTAATACCTGAATTAGGGGCGCCCCTTGCAATGTTTGGGGCGATAGCTGGCTTTATTGCAGGTAGCGTTGTTATTTTTATGCGGAGAATATCATGGTATTCCAAAGACAAACTACGAAATAAGCCACAATGAGGGACAATTTTTCGAAAAGTGACGGGTAATTCAGGGACAGACCAGAAGGGCACTAACTTAAGGTATTTTGCGATATTTGCTTCTGTGAGCGATTTCCTTAAACAGATGGCGAGGTTGGTTGAGCAGTTGATAATTCTTGGGTCTTCGCTTTCTTGCACGGGGCTCAACTCGGTTTGGTCTTCGGGGTACTGTAGCACGGCCTATCGCTTGAAGCATGGCGTGATACAGTTTGGTTAATGCGCTCTCTGAAGCGATGGCCAATATGGGTGTCCATTCACGGATTGCCTGACAGGCTCCCTTGAAACTGATTCGCTCCAGGGGTTTAAGTGTTGCCCTTGCGGCTTCGATCATGGTCGCGCGGATAAGGTTGTAGGCGATGATGTGCATAACGACCTCCTTTTCAACCATTTCCGGGGTCTTACAGCGCAAGACATCCATGCCCAGGGAAATTTTAATATCCTTGAAATAGAGTTCAACGCACCACCGGCGGCGGTAGAGTTCCGCGAAGGCCGTTGCCGGAAATCTCCTGTAGTCGGTCAGTGTGGTGGCGATAGTGATGGGTTGGCTTCTAAATCCGGGAATATCCACGGTAAACGAGACGTGGCGCAGATTCAGGACGCAGGGGATGGCAGCCCATAGTTCTTTTGACAATCCCTTTGGGCAGGGTTTCATTTTTGTCCATTGCACAAGCGCGTCTCCGGGTCCGATCCTCTTGGTGATGCGTGCCCCGGCGCTGCGACGTTGATGCAGTCTCATGACGGAATCTATTCCCTGTCCGAGCAACCAAAAAAATTCGAAGAAACCGCAAAAGCCTCTGTCTGCCAGAAGAAAGGCGGGTTTCGCTTCGGTTTATGCCCATGTTTTTGCCTGTTTGTTGATTAGGACACAGGAATGTTTCAAGTACACCATACAAAGGCCCGCTCCACCCGGCCATTTTTACGTTGTCAAAGCAGAAAAGATTTTGGGGTAATGACAAATCCGGATAAGGGAATATCGTCGTCGCCCCGGACACGCAAATTTTCGCGGCTCAATACCCTGCCCGTGCACTCCCCTACCAGCGCTTGCCACAGTTCCTCGCGGGAAAGCGGCCATGGCGCGGGGCCAGTGTGGTTCGCTGTTCCTTCATTGTATAAGACTTTCACTTACAGCTCCTTGCCGGCTTATCCCGGCGCTTCTCCCTTTCTTGCGGTCTTATACGAACATGGCATTAAAAAAGTGCCAAAGCGGATTCCGAGTAATCATTGAATAACCCCGACGAGATCAGGAAGCCTGACGTTAATAGGTGCGTCTCATTTTGGCAGGGAGAATACCGCTTTGCTCCCGGTACTTGGTCACCGTGCGGCGGGCGGCATGGATGCCCTGTTCCTTGAGCAGGTCGGCGATTTTTTGGTCGCTCAGGGGGTTGCGCCGCTCCTCTTTTTCAATGATCTCTTTGATAAGGGCGCAGACCGCCGTTGAGGATTGCGCGCCGCCGTCGTCCGAACGAACCCCGGAAGAAAAGAAATATTTCAGTTCAAACAGGCCCTGCGGAGTCTGGATGTATTTGCCGTTGACCGTACGGGAGATGGTGCTTTCATGCACCCCGACCTTCTCGGCGACTTCTTCCAGGGTCAGCGGCTTCATGAAAGCCGCGCCTTTTTCCATGAACTCGCGCTGCAGGTCCACGATCGCCTGCGCCGTCTTAAGAATCGTATCGCGGCGCCGTTCGATATTGCGTATCAGGAAACGCGCCGATTCAAGATGATCCCGCACGTAGGCGCGCTCATCGTCGCGCATCTTCCGGCTGCGGATTTCTTTGATATAGGCATCATTGATCAGGACGGAGCCCATGGATTCAGAGGTCAGCGTCACAATGTAATCCTCGTCGATCTTTTCCACCGTGACTTCGGGCATAATATACGGGGGCGTTCCGGCGCCGTATTCACGGCCCGGAAAAGGATCCAGACGGCTCAGCATGCCCTTCAGTTCCATGACCCGTTCTGGCGTGACGCCCATGGCCTCGGCTATCTGCAGGATGCGACCCTGGGTCAGGGCCTTCCAATGGCTTTCCAGCAGGCGCTTCAATTCCTCATCCCCGGGATATTCCACCTCGCACTGCATGAGCAGGCATTCCACCACATCAGCCGCTCCCACGCCTGTGGGTTCAAATTTCTTGATCGTATCCAGAACGCGGCGGACCTGTTCTTCAGGGACTCCCAAGTCCCCGGCAATTTCATGGGTGTCGCCGGTAAAATAACCCCGGTTGTCTATGTCATTGATAATGATGCGTTCGCCAATGGCGTGGTCCTCCGGGGAAAGGGCGGCAATGCGCAGTTGGTCCAGCAGATGGGCGCTCAAGGATTCGTCCTGTGTTATGGAATCCTGGTAATATTGCCACACCTCATCGAGGTCGGTATTGCGTCCGGCGGCGCCCCCTTCGTGATAACGTTCCATATAATCCCGTTCCGTTTTCCATTCGGACCGGCCCAGCACGGCCTGTTCATAGTCCTGCTCCGCCTGTTCATCCATTTCGCCTGTGGGGCTTCCGGGCATGCCGGCGATTTCGGATAGGGAGGTCTCCCGGCCGTTAAGACGCTCCAAAAAGGGATTTATTTCCAGGTTTTCTTCGATGAACTGATCCAACTCGAAACTATTCATCTGCAACATGTGCAGGGATTGCTGCATTTGTGGCGCGAGGAACTGACGCAACTCCGGGCGCAGTGACATCTGTTGATCCATCCGCATCATTGATTGCTTTTCCTCATGCTACATTCCTGTCTCCCGGTTTGGTGCCGTAAGAAGTTGGGATTACGTATCGGGTCTATTGTATCCTAACAAGATGAACGGTCACAAACCAGGCCCTGTTCCCCGCATCTATTTCAGAAGGAAGTGTTTGAGTAAATAGTGATTTCGTCAGTATTATTAAAATGATGGGATGCCTGTAGTTTCAAACAAAACTTGAAAATCACTTAAAAAACTTGTATTATACCTTTAAAGACAAACCATAAATCCCAATAAAACGTGTAAGGATGGAATTCATGGAAGCAAAACAGTCATTCAGTACTTCGGATGTAGCGAAATTCTGTCATGTTACGGCTGATACGATTCGTAAATGGGCGGAAGCCGGTCGGTTGCATGTTTTTAAGACACCTGGTGGACACCGCCGTATTCGCCGTGAAGACTTATTGCGTTTTATGAAAGAGAACAGCATTCCAATTCACGAAGATCTGGAGCGCCCCGGCGTCAAGATTTTGGTGGTGGATGACGAAAAGGCGGTTATTTCCGTGATTCGCCGCTTTCTGGAACGCGCCGAAACCCCCTTTCATATTGAGATGGCCACGGACGGATTTGATGCGGGCCGATTAACGGCAACGTTCCGGCCGGACGTGGTGTTTCTTGACTTGCGGCTGCCCGGCATTGGCGGTTTTGAGGTTTGCCGGCGGATTAAGCATCACCCGCTTACGGAAATGACCCACGTCATCGCCATGACGGGCTATTATCAAGGCGAGGCGGCCCAACGGGTTCTGGAACTTGGCGCCACGATGCTGTTGCAGAAACCGTTCACCCCGGAAGACCTGCGGCACGCCCTGGTCAAGGTAGGCGTCGACATCAAGAACGCCTGATAGCCCGCCGCCGGTTTTGCGCCGAACACCGGATCTTGACGCTATTTCATCCCTTTGTGCTGCTAATGGCCGGGAACAGGCTGGAGAACTGTGGATGGCCGGAACGACGGTGATTGTTTCGGGGCTTCCCCGCAGCGGTACATCCATGATGATGCGCATGCTGGATGCAGGCGGCTTGCCGCTCCTGGTCGATGCCGAACGTCCTCCGGATACGGACAATCCCCTTGGATACTATGAGTTCGCGCCGGTGAAACGCCTTCGTGAGGATGCTTCCTGGATGCCTGAGGCGGCCGGCCGCGCGGTGAAAGTGCTTTCTTTTCTGTTGCCGGCGATTCCCCCTTACGTGCACGGTCATATTATTTTCATGGAACGGGACATGGAGGAGGTACTCGCCTCCCAGCGGGCGATGGTGGTGCGGCGCGCAACGGCGGGTGCTGTCGACGCCTCGAAGGCGGATCCTGCGCAACTGGATCTGGAAGACGCGCGGTTGCGCGGTTTGTATGCGCGGCACCTGGAATCGGTGCGCGGCTGGATGGGGACACAAGCAAACCTATGTGTGCTGTATATGGCGTATGGGACGGTGCTCAATGACCCGCAGGGAGCCGCGCGGCAGATAACGGACTTCCTCAACCTGCGCCTGGATGAAGCGGCCATGGCCCGGGCGGTGGAGCCCGGACTTTACCGTCAACACCGGCCGAGGGATGGTGCTTATCCGAAGATATCGCCCTGAAATTCCAATCCGCAATACAGGCATCTCCGGTGCCGGGAATTGGATACGCGCCCACACTTGGGGCAGCGCAGTGGATGCTTGCGCATTTTCCCGTCTGGAATGCCGTCGCGCAGATCGACTTCCTGCGCCCGTTGTTCCAAGTCGGCGTCGGTGAGCTTTAAGCGTTCTCGCAATAATTCCCACAGCGCCTGATTGAGCAGTGACAGCCGCTCCACTTCTTCGCGGAGGTACGCCACATCCGTCTGTATCAGGTTGGTGGTCTGGGTTACCTGGCTGGTCTGTTGCGCCTGTCGCGCCGCCTGCGCGGCGACCTCGGCGCCGCTGATAAGGCTGGTTAAGAAAATGCTCATGACAGGGCCTCCTGGTTCGTGTCGGTTCCTGTTTGCAGATCGAGTTCTTTTTCAATGACGGGTATCAGCGCCTCCGCGATGATGCCCGCTTTCTTTTCAATGCCCGGATTACGCAGATGGCAGATGTCGCCGAAGAGGATGACGCCGTCGCGCATGTTTTCCTCCACGGGGATATAGTGAATTTTTTCGCGGTCGCACAGCCGCCGCAACGCCTCGTTGTAAAGGGCCAGGGCGACCCGGTACGCCTCGAAGTTCGAATAGCGTCCGGTCCACTCCAATACCGAATAATATTCATAGTACTCCCGTTCCACCCGGGAAAGGGCCTCCGGATTCGGTGCCGCGAAACTGCATACGGCCGTTTCCACGCCATGGTCGCGGGCATAGCGGCTCATAAACTCCAGGTTGACCATTTTGTTGGTTTCAATATCGTGCAACAATCGTTCCGGTCCGGGGAGAAGGTGGCGGCCGAAGTATCGGCAGAAGAACCGGGATTCCCGCAGCCGCTTTTGCAGCGGTGAGGCGTCCTTGAGCCATACCGGGAAGAGATCATGACAGATGTCGTTGACTGCGTTATAAATAACAATCAGATCCGGGTCCAGCGCCAGGTAGTCACCCATGCGCATGCGGTGTTTCAGGGAGTTCATACCTGACAGGCCGCAATTGACCACATCAACGCGGTTGAAACCAAAATGCCTGTTCAGCAGCGTCTCGAGGATACCGGGGTAGGTGAGGTCGTTGACAGGCCCTTCCTCGGTGGTGGATGCGCCGATACAAAGTATCCGGTACGCGCCGTCGGGCTTGGGCATCACAATATCCGCATCGCGGAAACCGAAATTATTGATCCGGAAATCCTCCGTAATGCCCAGGGCGTTGATCCGGTCTTTTCGTTCCACATGCTTCTGATAGGTGAAAAAAGGCAGCTCCCAGATGGTATCCAGGTCCGGCGGCTGCCACACGTCCTTCCTGGGAAAGACCAGCCAGCGCGGCGGCATGCCGGATTCGGCCCGGGGGGGCGCTTCCGCTGACAACAGGCAGTAACCCAATCCTCCGCCTTGTTTCAGGGACAGAGCATCAATGCAAACTTGGGCTTCAGGGGAATCCGTCGCTCTGGTTAGAAGTTCAAGCGCGGGCGCACGGTCCGCCTCCGGCAGAACGGTTTCCAATGACCCGCTGGATGCATACTCAGGGGAGCACAAACATTGTTCCACCCGGTTGTCCGGGTCGAGTGACAGGATATTCATACCATAGACGTTCGAAAACACGGCGCGGCCGAAATCGTCCTCCTGTTCAAGGAATACCGGGAAACGCGCCGCAAGTTCTTCCTCTGGAGACGGCACGGGCAGGGGCGTCAGGGATTTGCCCTGTCCGCGGTAGCGGTTGCGGAACTCCTGGTCGGTGAGATAAGCGGAGAAATCGTTTTCGGGAATACGAGGAATGGGCCACAGTTCTTGCCGCACCCGTGACGCGACAAAAGGGTTTCGGGTCTCCATCCTTCTCCACTGCCAGCGTACCCATCCCTCAAGGGAGAGGGCCGCCAGCAATACCCACAGGAGCAACACGAAGCCATAAAACAACGCCCGTCCGAGTTTATTCATGGGGCGGACCTCCGGCCAGCGCGTGTTCCGTCTCTTCAAGCCATTGGCGGATACGGAGGTCGCCGGATTCACCCTGGGCTGCCTGCAGCAGGGTCTGACGCGCTTGCTCATACTCCTCGAGATAATGCAACGCCCGGCCGAGCAGGGCGAGGCACCACGGGTCACCGGGAAGCGCTTCCAGCGCCTTATTGGCGATCGCGACCGCCTCCTGGTATCGCCCGGCCTCTATAAGCAGTTCCGCATGGTTGTTCAACGTCCAGGGGTAATCGGCCGGGTCGATTTCCAATGCACGTTCAAAGGCCGCCAGGGCCTCCTCGTTCCGATTCAGCTCTTTGAAGGCCATGCCCATATAGGACCAGGCGCGGGCATACCGTGGATTGATCCTGGCCGCATTATTGGCGGCCGCGATGGCTTTGTCATAGTTACCCGCCCGCCAGTACTCCATGGCCAGGTCGCCAAACTCCTTGGGCGCATCCGTATCCGCCGTCAGACGGGGTTCATAGGGCGCGGTGTGTTCTCCCCGTTCCACCCGATACAGGATGACCCGTTGCATGCCGCCGAAAATCCGGGTCTCATACGCCAGGCCGCGAGCAGTCAACGCTTGTTCAAAAGGTTCAATCGTGCCCTCGGTGAAGTAATCGGTCTGTATCACGGTCCAGACGGTCCGCGATGCCGTGCCGGGCTCATCGGCGGGAAAGGCGGCATCAAGGAAGAACGCCGCTTTTTCCGCAAGAATATCGTAGGTGGATCCATAGCAGACGATATTGGGCACCGGACCAAGGTTATAGGCGAACACCCGTTTCCAGAGCCAGTTGTGGGAAAGTACCAAGTCGTTCTCCCCGGCCTCGGTTTTAATTGTCCGGGAAGCGCCCAGCCAGTCCGGATGCTGGGGCTGTCCCAGCATCAGCATCTGCTGATAGCCGTAAAAAAGCACAACCATGGCAATGCATAGCGCCCGAAGCCAACGCCGGGACAAGGCCATTATGGCGCAGCCGACAACGAGATACAGGGCGAGCGAGGCGTGTACGGTATAGCGGGGCTGATGGCAGGGGCGCCACGCCACCGAGAGCAGGTATAAAACCACCGGCGGCAGGATGAGCCACAGGCTCAGGAAGAAATGCCACACCCGCGGCGCTATCGGAGCGCCGTCCCGTTGCGGCGAAGCAAGGCTCCGTCCCCGTTTTAAGAATGCCAGGGCGAACAGCCACGCCAGGCATCCGGTAACCCCCAACACCATGGCATGACCGACGGCCCAGCGCCATGATAGGATCCATAAAGCGGCGGGACGGCCCACAAGCGCCGCCCAGGCATGGGGCGTCGCATTGAGTTGATAGGTGGCGCCGATGGCATCATCGGCAAATATGTCATTGGCCAGTTCGATAAAATTGGGCGCGCGCATCCAGCTTTCCGTGCTGTCCTGTCCCCAAAATTGGATGGTCAATACCCAGACCGCGGCGGGCAGCGCGATAAGCCCCGTGAGCAGCCCCCATTTGAAAAGCCTGAAAAGATCCCGGGGGCGGCTCAAAAGCCAGAAGACGCCCATGACCAGCGGAAGCAGCAGCGCGAAAGGATGTGTCCAGGAAAGCATGAGCATAACAATTCCGTACAGGAACCACCATTTCCGGCCACCCCCTTCAAAAATACGGCAAAAGGCGTACACGGCGATGAGTACCAGGAGTGTCATCAGCCCGTACATGCGAATTTCCCTGGAAAACTGTATGTGAATCGGGGACAGGGCCGCGCAGAACATGGCGATCAGGCCAACGTTCCTGCCGAACAAATGCCTGCCCAGGAGAAACAGGAGCGGGAGGGTGAGCAGGCCGATCAGGACGGACAACAGGCGCAAGGACAGGGTGGAAGCGTTCACAAAACGGTTCCAGTAGTATTCCACGGCCAGATACAGGGGCATGGCGGCGGGATCCAGGGTCTTATTTTGGCGAAGAAACGCCCCGAGCGTCGGTGAATCCTGCCGGATAACCACCTGATTCCAACGGTGGTAATGGGGGGATGCCTCATATTCCGGGGGCGGTTTTAGAAAGGCCACGGTGGCGAACTCATCCCACCAGACGCTTTCCCCCGTGATATGAACGAAACGCACGGCTGCCCCTGCCATTAGGATAAGGACGAACATAAGCATCCAGCGCCTGCTCATCCATGGGCTTTTCCCGGCCGCGTCGCACTGCGGAATTTTACTGTCAGGACAATCGCTCATACACAACATCCACTTGCCCGGGCGCCGGAACCTTATGCTGAACCCTGTCGCTCAAGGCCCGTGTACCGTTGTTCAGGCAAAGATATTCAGGACGGCGCCTGAGGGCATTTTCGGGAAGAAGTAGGTCGACTTCTGGGGCATGGGTTCGCGGGACTCCGCGCAGTCCCGCACCTGCTCTGAACGGGTGGGACGAAGCAGGAAAGCCAGCGCGCCCGCGCCCCGGTCCACCAGCGCCAACGCTTCCCGCGCGTCCTTTTCATAGGACAAGGCCAGGCTTTCCGGCGCTTCCAGCAGCCGGTCCAGTATGCCCCGGTGAAGGACGGCCACATCCAGATCGCACCACGCGCTGCCCCTGTCGGTGGCAAGCAGTTCGCCGCGCCGTTCTTCCTTGAGCGTCAACAACCAGCCGCCTTCTCCGCGCGCGTATAAGAGCATGCGGCACCCGTTTTCGGGGCCGTCAAGACTGGCGGTTGTAATTTCAGCAGGCGCCAGGGCGCGAAAATCAAACCACGGCGCAAGCCGTTGTCGCACTTCCTGGAATGGCAACTCGAAGGCGGCCGGGACGACCCGGTGCGCGGCGAATATTTTGAGCCCAGGGTCTTCAAAGGCCACGAAACCAGCCATGACGTACTCTTGCGGACCGGGGGGCATGCCTGCGGCGCGGCATTCATCCCGGTAAAGGCAGGCGGTACGGAAGCGGTGATGGCCGTCGGCAATATACAGGGTCTGTTCCCGAAGATGTTCCGCAAGGGCGGCGGAGCAATCCGTCCGCCATAGTTCCTGCAGGGCGCCGTCGGCAGTCTTGGCGGCCAATTCAGGCTTTGTTGATGCCATGACCTCAAATAAACCGTCCGTAACCCGCAATCCGGGGTCCGTGTACATGAGAAAGATGGGTTCCAGATTGCCCTGCACCGCGCGCATCAGCGCCAGCCGGTCTTCTACGGGCCGGTCAAAAGTGCGCTCGTGTCCCAGGATAAACTGCTCTCCCGGTTCAGGCAACCGCAACAGCGCAAAAAAAGCCCTGCGCACGCAGTGCTTTCCATCCAGGCTTTTGAAATGTTGCCGCAACAAATACAGGTGGGGCTTCGTGTCCCGCCGGAGTATACCTTCCGCAATCCATGCCTTCAGCAAGGAGGCGGCCTGGGTATAGGGGGATACCTTTTCGCTGCCCACCGGCAGCATCAGGTGCGTCATATTGTACGCCCCTGATGCCGCCAGCCGGGCGCGTTCTTCCGGCCCGATAACGTCATAAGGCGGTGTCAGGACGTTATCGAGCGGGCCTGTCTTGTCAGCATCGAAAACGAACCCATGAAAGCCGCGAATTTCAACCATCTGTTCCGGTCTCCATTGCAGTTCGTTGTTCAGGCGCATGCCTGATCCGGTTTCAGAGCGTACGGCGCTTATTGAATCAGAACGCCTTGTTCCGTTTCAGGCGCGGAAGCGACAATTTCGATCAACTCGACTTCGAAGATAAGCAGGGAGTTCCCCGGAATTCCCGGACGGGGCTGGGGGCCGTACGCGAGATCGGGCGGAATGAATAATTTGTATTGCGATCCGACCGACATGAGTTGAAGCGCTTCCTGCCATCCCTTGATGACGCCGCCTACCTGGAATTCGGCGGGTTCGCCGCGTTTGTAGGAACTGTCAAATTCGGTGCCGTCCAGCAGGGTGCCTTTGTAATGGACGCGCACCTTAGAAGCCGCTACGGGCTTTTCACCTTCGCCCTGTTTCATGACCATATACTGCAGGCCGCTGTCCGTTTTCATGACGTTGGGTTCCCCCGCGTTTTTCGCGAGGAATTCCTCCGCCTTTTTCAGGTTGTCCTCCGACTCGGACTGCATTTCCTGCATCATTTTTTCCTGCTGCTTCTGCATTTTTTCCTGCTGCTTCTGCATTTTTCCCTGCAATGCCTGCATCGTGGCCATCATCTCTTCCTGTGTTAACGCGGGCGCGCGGCCTTTCAAGGCGTCTTCAATGGCGACAAACAGGGCCGCGGTGTCAACTTCCAGGCCGCTTTTTTTGATGGACTCGCCCAGCTGCAGCCCGATGACATAACTTTCGCGCGCTTCATCGCTTTCCAGTACGGCGGTACTGGCCTCCGCGGGAGGGGCGGCTGTTTCTTCAGTCGCCGCGGCCGTTTCAGTCGCCGCGGCCGGTTCGGCCGTTGCGGCCGCCTGATCATCCTGGGCGCAGGCGGGTATGGAAACAAACGCGGTGATAAGAAATACCAGCGCTGTCAGGGTGGTTAAAACTCGATGGACTTTCATGTTTGGTTCCTTTACAGGTTGGTTGTTGGCACGCCTATAATGCAATGCCCGCTACTATGCGGTATTGGAGGGTATGCCCGTTCAGGGTCGGCTATACAGTACCTGTTACCGGCCTTGTTTCTCAACTTTTTATACATGTTTCGCCTTCACGCGGCGGCGCGCATGTCCTTGATAATCAGCTGAACGGTGGTTTCGCCGTTGTACGTATTCAGCGTGGGTGTAAATACAATATCCAGTTTTTCTGGTATTTCCTGCGTAAAATACCGTTCCGCCATCCTGAACGCCAGGGCCGTGAGGGCGGTGTCGTCCTGCCGCACCTGGAACTTGAGATGCTGCTCTTTCAGGATACGCATGGATTGCGGCGTTACCGTGACGCCGGCGGCGCAGAACAGGGGTTCCGGGTTGCCCTGGCCGAAGGGTTCCAGGCAGTCGAGGCAGCGGATGAACGCGCTGTTTATCTGGCTCAGCCCGATGAGGGCGTGCACCTCGAGCAGGGGCTCGATTTTGTCGGGGCCAAGCTGGTGCAGAGCCTGTTCCTCGAAGGCGGTGCGAAACCCTTCAAGCGCGTCCGGCGCCATCGCAAGACCCGCGGCGGCCGCATGGCCGCCGAACGTGACCAGGTGCCCGGCGCACACGTTCAGCGCCTCGATCATGTTAAACCCGGGACTGCTACGGGCGGATCCATGAAGCAGGCCGTCTTCGCCGCGGCAGCAGATAACCACCGGCCGCTGGTGCCGGGACTGTATCCGTGACGCAACGATGCCGATGACCCCCTGGTGCCAGTCATCCTCAGCCAGGACAATGGACCGCTGGGCTTCGGTCAGGAAGGCCTGGAGAATCTCCTCGGCCTCGTCGAAAATCTTCTGTTCAATGGCGCGCCGTTCTTCGTTGGCCTTGTTCAGAGCGTCGGCCAGCACGGCGGCCCGGGCTTCGCATTCGGTCAGCAGCAGTTCCAGGGAAGTATGCCCCGTGTCCAGGCGTCCTGCGGCGTTCAGGCGCGGTCCGAGCTGAAAGGCAATCCTCTGGGAGCTGACCTCGCTGATGTCGAAATGGGCGGCGCGCGCCAGTTTCGCGAGGCCGACCCGCTTGTGCTTGATCATATGGCGGATGCCGAGGGCGGTGATGACGCGATTTTCGGCCAGAAGCGGCACGATATCGGACACGGTGCCCAGGGCGGCGATATCGAGATCGTTCGCGGTGCCGTTCAATGCGGTAGTCAGTTTTATGGCTACGCCCGCGCCGGAAAGCATGTGGGCGGGATGACCGGGATCGTCACGTTTGGGATTGATCACCGCCACGGCGGGGGGCAGGGTGTCTTCAAGGGTATGGTGATCGGTGATGATGAGGTCCAGGCCGATGTCACGGGCCCGTTCTGCGGCCGCGTGGGCGCTGATACCGTTGTCCACGGTGATGATCAAGTCGAAGCCGTTGCGTTGCGCTTCCTCCACCCGTTCCGGCGAAATGCCGTATCCCTCGGCAAAGCGGTCCGGCATGTCGCAGTCAACCCGCTTGATGCCGAAGCGGCGCAGCCCCCGCGCCAGGATGGCCGCCCCCGTGATGCCGTCCACATCATAATCGCCGAAGACCAGGATGGATTCGCCCCGTTCACGGGCGGCAAGGATCCGATCCACGGCGGCATGCATGCCGGTCAAGTCAAAGGGGTCGGATAATTGGCTGAGCGAAGGCTGAAGAAAATCCCGCATTTCCGATGCGGTCTTGAGGCCGCGTTGCAGCAACAGGTGCGCTATGACAGGCGGGACATCCAGCGCCCTGCCCAACGCCGCGGCACGTTTCGCGTCAAAGGGGGGGATTACCCAGCGGTGAGTGGGCTTTGCAAGACTCATAACCGTTCCCGCGCCAGCCGGACCAGCGTGGCCACCACCTGTTCAAAAGTCATGTCGGTCGTGTCCACAAGCACGGCGTCGTCCGCCTTACGCAGCGGCGAATCCGCCCGGCTCATGCTTTGCGCGTCCCGTTCCACCATTTCCTCCAGCACCTCGGACAGTTCGGCCACTTTGCCCTGCGCCGCCAGTTCCGCCGTCCGGCGCCGGGCGCGGCATTCCGGGGCGGCATCCAGGTAAATTTTGCAGCGGGCCGCCGGGAACACCACGGTGCCGATGTCGCGCCCCTCGGCCACGGTGGGTCGCCTGCAGCCGAATTCCCGCTGTAGGTCCACCAGGCGCCGGCGCACGCCGGAAATCTGGTCGAGCCGGAAAATATTCCGGGTGACCTCCGGGTTGCGGATGTCGCGGGTCACTTCCCGACCGTCCACAAAGACCTGCAACCCGTCCGGTTCTTCACGCAATTCCAGCGCCATCTCGCAGGTGGAAGCCACCAGGGCTTGCGTGTCGTCCAAGGGCACGCCGTTGGTGAGGGCGCGCCACGTGGCTGCGCGGTACATGGCGCCCGTGTCCAGAAAGGCGAAGCCCAGTTCACGTGCCACCTGGCGGGACACACTGCTTTTTCCCGCACCGGCGGGACCGTCTATGGCCACAATGTGCGTGCCGGAATGTTGTTCAGTTGTCGTCATTGCCAATCGAGCCCAAACGTTTTTTCGAGGAGGTGCGCCCCCCTGTAAACCGTTGATATCCCCGGTATTTCATGGCCGAGGGAATTTCAGATGGTAACACATCCATCATCCGCCGCTCAATCAGCGGAATTGATGATTATGCGTGTTTGACATGGAGTGGTAATAAAAACGTACCCTTAGAAATCCACATAAACGCTCAAAATTCTTAGTATAAGATCGTTGAGGAACGATTCACCAATCACGGTTTTGGGCATCAACCCAGTAGATGGCGAAAGTCGAAGGCCTCGTCTAATGACTCTGTTTCCGGAGGCGCCTCCACTGCTTCCAGTATCCGCTTGAACAGCGGGCTATCAGGCAATAGCAACTGGTGGCTTTCAAAGTGCTCATCAAAAATGCTCGGGTTGGTGGTTATGCGGGCCAGTTCTTTCTCGCCCGGCATTCGCAACGCATACGTCGAGGGTTCCAGTTCCTTGCATTCAATACTTGCGGGTAGCAATGAGACATCACGCAACACGGTATCCAGGTCCGAGGGCACAAACGGCGGGTCAGGGAATTTTGGAGGCTGCAGGTCCGCTTCGCTTACCTCGTCAATATCAAACCCGGCGGCTTCGGCTTCATCCACCAACACATTGACATTGGAAAGTGCCTTGTGCCGGGCTTGGTCGCGCTGTTCCGGTCCTGTCAGAACCGCCGCCTCGAATTCCTTCGGCAACCGCGAAAGGATAGGCTGTAACTTGCCCACAACGCCCGTGAACAGGCCAATGCGCTCATGCAGGGCGAAATAAACGTCCACTTCCACGGTATCAGCATAGCCAAGGTTTATGATTCTCACGGTGGGATACACTTGCCCAATGCGGTCAATACGACCTATCCGTTGTTCCACCTTCATGGGATTCCACGGCAAGTCATAGTTGACGAGCACGCCGCATGACTGAAGGTTCAGCCCTTCTCCGGCGGCATCCGTACAGATAAGCACCTTGATTTCATTGGTGCGAAGGAGCCGCTTGATTTCCTCTTTGGAACATTTTCCCCAGGCACCCGAGGGTTCCCGCCGCTGGCCGCCTTCTCCGCTGAAGCATCCAATGGGCAGGTCTACACGTTCCGCGACAAAGTCTTTCAGAAACTCCATCGTATCGGCATACTGTGTAAAAATAATAGCCCCGCCATAACCGTCTGCAAAAACACGGTTCAGTTCCGTAATCAACCGCAACGCTTTACTGTCTGTACCTAACTTGGCAATGGATTTTAGAAGCGACCGAATGGTTTCCTTCTGTTCAAACGCCAACGCTGCTTGTTCCAAGTCTGCCGTATCTTCGGGTGAATTCACTTCGTCGAGCAATTCATCCTGACTCGCATCCTCGTAAAGTTGAGTTTCATCCAAAACGGGCGGTTTCCCTTGGGTATCCATCAGGGCAAGTTTCTTTTCCAGTGTCCTGCGCAATGCATGGAAACTGCTGGCAACGCGACGCCGGTAGGTAGTCATCACAAAACCTACGGCAGTCCGTTTCCCGGGCGTGGCAGCCTGATAGGTTTTGCTGATGTACTCCTCAACCGCCTCATACAAGGCACGTTCACCCGGAGCCATTTCTATGGCAATATCTGCCACGACCCGGTCGGCTATCGGTGAATCCAAGAGCCCGTTACGGGCATAGTGTCGCAGGAGTGTACGGGTATGGCGTGACATGCGATACCGCACGGGACTGGTTGTCCGCAATAAGGCCAACGCTGCCTTGCGTTGCTTGGCATTCAGTCGCTTTATCGGAATAAGACTGTCCTTTTCCCGCAATGCTTTAACAACAGCCTTGCGTTCAATCTGGCTGAGGCCAAAACCATCCGCAACACGGTCTATCGCTTCTTTTGCCAAGGGGCCATAGACGGCTTCCGTGGCCTGAAACAGATGTGCCAGCCATTGCAGGCTTTTTTCATCGGGATTCTGATTCAGTACGTCGAAATAGTGCGTGAAAACGGAAGCGTCCCATTCCGGCGGCAACCCCAAGACACTCAGCAAATCCCATATTTCAACCGGATGGACCTGCATCGGTGTAGCCGTCATCATCAAGAGAGAACTGGCCTTGTCTTTAATGTCCAGAAGTAGTCGCAACAGGCGATTGGGTCCCTTTTCCTGGGTGGTCCCTGCACCTCGCCGCCGGGCATGGTGCGCCTCATCCACCACAAGCAAGTCCCAGTTCTCGGCAGTCACCAGTTCCGCCTGCCGGTCCTTGCGCCGCATCAGGTGGCTTGACGCAATTACCAAAGGTTGTTCCGTCCACTTGTCGCGTGGGATTTTCTTTTCCAAGGGCTGCCGGCAGAAATGGTGTTTGGGCCAGACAAGGGACCGGCCCGTGTACATGGGAACAAGCAGGTTGAATTTTTCATACAACTCCGCCTGCCATTGGGTCATTAATGCACTCGGCACGAGGATGAGGATACGTTTCGCAGCGCCGCTTATCCACGCATGGCGGGTAATGAGGCCCGCTTCAATCGTTTTCCCAAGCCCAACCTCATCCGCAATTAACAAACGAAACGGCCAGGTATCCAACATCCGCTTGTATGCTTTTAATTGGTGCGGCCACGGCTCCACCGTGCAGGTCTTTACGGCGACCAGGGCGCCGTTCGGGCGCTTGGCGGCATCCCGGATGAAGGCCCAGACTTTTTTAGGGTCGAGGGCCGGGGGTAGAGGGTCGAGAAGATCGGGTTCCGGGTCGCGGGGTTCGGGTTCCGGGCCTGGGGGTTCGAGGTTCGGATCTTGGATTTCGGGTTCCGAGTCTCGGGGTTCAGGTTCCAGGTCTCGGGGTTCAGGTTCCAGGCATGGGGTTTCGGGTTCAAAACCTGACTTTCCCCCTCGGCCCTCGGCCCTTGGCCCTCGACCCCCGGCCCTCGACCCTAGACCCTCCACTTTCGGCCCAATCACAAACGTATCGTCCTTGGGCAAAAATTTAAGCAGTTCCTGCTTGACCGCTTCGGGCACTTCCAGTACTTCCGCCGCTTTGGCTTTATTTGCCCAAAGTGTTTTGAACTCATCTTCTGTCCGGGTTACGCGTTGAAGGTCCCATTCCCCCCTCCAGGAGCAACTTACGTCAAAGGATTCACAATTCTGTTTCCATCCGGCAAGGGTTTCGTTTATCGAGCCGCGGAAGGCCAGTTTATCACCCGCCGCATCCACAAGCAATCCTGCTTTGGCATGGTACAAGCCCAGCCCCGCACGGTACTTGCCTTCGTGGTCTTTCGGGATGGCTACCTTGATATCAAGATAATTGTGGGCAACCATCCAGGACAACCAACCCAGACGTTCCAACGCAAAGGCATCTTCAAAGATCTTCTGAAAACGGTCATGGCTCAACTTCACGACGATGTCGCGAAGTTCATAGCCTTTTCCGATGGCATCCGCTTCTTCCTCTTCTAGGGTACATCCCACAATCAACTCCATGCGCCCTTCGTTGTGGATGAGTGTGTTGAGCCCTCGTGACGCCAGCGACAAGGCTTCCTTATTGAAATAACCGGTGACGCGCCGATAGAGTTTGGAACAGGAAAGCGCGGGTAGAAAAAACAAGTCCACCAAGTCGCCGTCTTCATGGCTATAGGTCGGTTGCCAATCTCTTTCCTGAAGGAGCATTAATTTGTCTTTTTCTTGTTAATTTTCTTCACGGTCTGCTTAACTTGGGATGCGGCTACAGCCTTTTTTCGATTTTCTACTTTCTTGACTATATTAACCATATTGACGGTTGGCAAATTGAATTTTCCGCCTGGAAAAGAACCTGTTATTGCCGCTATCTCTCCGCGCAAAATCCCATACAGAATAACGGTACCATTAAAACGAATTATTTTTTGCATTTCCTCTTCTGCAATTGACTCAGGGAAACGAAATATACCTAATATTTCGGAGTCAATTGCATAGCCCATTCGTTTACCCGTCCTGAAAGAATCAAGATTCAAACGAAAACGCAATATAAAACGCTTCAGGTCATGTGTTTGCCGGAATACGTCATAGTCTATCGTGTACTTGCTTTCAAGTTGTACAGGACTTTTGACGTTAGGTGTAGGGTCATGCCAGATCACCGAAAGTCGCATCATATAAAAATCTTCAAGCTGCACTATAGCTGACATCTTCTTGCTCCGTTGTATAGTTGGGTTGTTTGCCCTGATTCACAAGAGTTTCTGGATTGGGAAAATGGAGCAGTGAAATTGGATTTGGGAAAGATTGTATAACCATGTATTCATCCTTGAAATACAATCTTGCGGCTACGTGCATATCTAGGGCGCAGGCAATTTCCGCCAGCGTCTCCAAAGTGAAATTGGCGTTCTCATTCAGGATACGGCCGACATATTGCCGTGACTTGCCGAGTTTTGTCGCGAGTTGGTTGCGGTTAATGCCCTGTTCATGCATTGCTCTGAAAATGTCTTCCACGAACTGCATCTTCATAAATTCAGCAACAAATTCAGGGTCGCTGTCCAGGTTTTCAACATCCGCTTGGATCTGCTCCGCCAGACCATCCGTATTCGGAGTGGCATCCAACATAGCCTGAAGTTCGGGGGAAATACATAGTTCCTTTGTCATGGATCTGCTTTCTTTGCTTTTTATTGCTTATGGAGTTTCTATTTTTTTTGTGTTGTTGTAAAGAGTTCTTAGATCAAGACAGAGTTTGAATGCCTGATTCTGCTCCTTGGGACTGGATTTTGCTTTCCAATAGAGATTTGTGCACACCACAATCGCTTTCCCGGAAGAATCAATAAAATAGAACAGCCGTACCTGACCGCTGCGCATCTCGTAGATGCCTTTATAGATTCCTTTCCCTTGCTTCACATGCTTACTGAAAATCTCATGATGTTTCGATACCAGCCGGACCACATTCAGAATTTTGTTGTACTCCGACGGATTGGAAGCCTGCAGATCTTTAAGATGCGCTAGAACGGATGATTTTTTACCTATCTTGAGCGCACAGATTCTCCTGTCATTCGTTACGTCTTGCACACATATTATATCCTCAAGGGAAACGTCCATGTCAACTTTTAAGTTGACATCTTTCCGCGATACGTTTTTCCTTGCAGACATTAATCCAATCCTATTGGGTATCCGTTCCCGATCAATAACACGGCAATGTATTTAAGCGCTACCGGATTAACAAAATTTAAACTTTCAACAATTTGCGTTCCCATACCCCTTAGCTCTAACGCCATACTTCAACCCCGTAATCCGAAACCCGAGACCCGAACCTCGAAACCCTACAATAATCCCAGCTGCTTCGGCGCAGGCACTTCCTTGGCAAAGGCGAGTTTCCTTAACTTCTCCAAGGCATCTGCATCGGCGGCGGCGGAGGCCAGGGGGCCGCTGCTGCTGGAGACAAGGGCCGGGGCAGGCAACACGTTCAAAATCGCCTCCAGCGCCATGAGAAACGCTGGTTCCTCCGTCAATTCGGCCTTTTCCAGCAGGTCCTTGGCGACACCGGTATTCTGTTCGCGTCCGGCCCGGGCAGCATGATGCAGCGCGTTGAGGAGCAGGTCATGCTTCGGCGCGCCGATGGTTCCTTTTTTGGCCCGCATTGCGCTGTCCCACAGAACCACATCGCCGCTCTTGACTTCTAAAATCTTGTCCTTTAAGTCCTGGTCAAAACTTACACCCACCACCCGCGCCAGTTTCAACGCCTCATCCGCCGGGAATTCCGGGGATTCAAAGGCGTCCCAGGCCAGAATGAAGAACTCCGTCACGGGGTCCAGGTGCGCCTGGCGTTTCACCGTGGCCAATTGTTCCATGCGCCAGTCTTTCACCGCCCGCCGCGCCGCCATAAGGGCATCTTCTGGCCGCACCGCATAGGGGTCCCATTCCTCGTCTTCCACCAGTTTCAACTGAGCGCCCCGGGCGGGTTCCGGTCGCTGCATGGCTCGGCCCCGCTGCATGGGCCAATGCTCCGAAAACACTTGAAGTGCCGGGCCGAAACAGGACAGATACAGGTCCACCCCTCGAATGCCGTAGGCCTGGAACTCCGCCACCTTCCCTTTCTTCCCCTCCCCGCCCCGGATGGTTTCAATAACCTTCGGCTCCACCTCCTCCCAGTACGTTATCTTCGCTTCTTCTCCCTCGACCCTCGACCCTCGGCCCTCGGCATTCCTTGGTCGGCACACCAGAAATATCGTACTCTTCGCCGCATTCTTGTCCTTGATATGCAGGCTACCTTCTGCTTCGGTGTTGATGGGCCAGCTTGCCGTAATGGTAAATCCCGCATCCAGTAACCCCCGGGCCAAAGCATCCCAGGCACCTGTCGCCTTGTGGGTGAACATGAGCACCATCACGCCATCCGGTTTGAGCACCCGCCGGCATTCGGCAAAAATGGCCTGCATCCGTTCCTGGTAATCCCGGCCGGCCCGTTTCTTCGCCCCGCCTGTGCCTTTCACCTGGGTGAAATCCTTAAACTTCGCCACGTTCGCCACCGCTTCCCGGTCTTTGTCGGTGAGGTAGTTGGAAAATGGTTCTGGATACAGGAGTCCTGCCGTTCGTTTCAGCCAGACATAAAAGAAATCCGCCAATTCCGCATACATCACGTTATCATAATACGGCGGATCCATGACGACTGCGTCCACGGAGGCGTCGGCAATGTGGGGCAGCTGGTCGCCGGAACCGTTGGTGATGACGATGTGGGGGAGGGGGGAGGAGTGCCGAGGGCCGGGGGCCGAGGGAGAAGAAAACAGGTCTGGCTCTGATGCGGCAGGGGCGGCGGAACCGCCCGTGAGTTCGATGAGTTCTTTCAGGGATTTGCCTGTTTGCTCCACCGCCCAGTCATAACCAAGGCCCGTGATGGTGGGCGCCATTTCCCCATAGCTCCATTGAAAAGCAAAATCATGTCTATCAAATTTGCCACGAATGGCTACACGAACGACATCCCACCTACATAATATGCCGTTGTAACTGATGATTTTATCCACGGCCAGCGCCAGATACGTCAGTGCGGCTTTGTCGAGTTCCGAGAGATTGCCTGCGCCGCCGCATTCCTCCACAAGTTCCTGAAACACCTCGACGCTGACGCAATGACCGTACAACTGGCGGGGGGAAAACAGGTCGCGCCAGAATTTCATGCCATATCGAATAGGTTCGGTCGTTTTGTTGCCTTCAATGACTTCCTCATCGGGAATGATGTTTCTGGCCTGCCATTCAGGGAGTTTGGCATCCAGCGCCGCCTGGACCTGTTCGCGCACATCATCTTCCGGCCGTGGCGCACGGAACCCCCGCACCTTCTTTATCTTCGGGTTGCCCGCCTTCGTATAGCCGGTGACTGTTTCTTCCTTATAGACGATGGCATACAGTTGTTCCCCCATCCGCCCGGACTGCGCCTGCGCTTTGATTTCATCCCCGTCAATCACCCGCCCGCAATCCGGAAAGGGACACGAGCCGTTGCCGCCTGAAACCGTGCCGGGAGATTGGTCTTTCACGGCCTTCACAATCTCAAAATCCACAACCCGCCCCCCTCGTCCCTCGACCCCCGGCCCTCGACCCTCCTCTCCCGGCCCTTGGCCCTCGACCCTTGGCACTAAACGAACCCCGGTTCCATCGCTGCTTAACCGCCAGTTCGGGCTCAACGGCACAATCCCCCCACAATAGGGACACTTTACTGTCCGCGCCCAAAGGTAGCCGTCAACTGTAGTACCTGCCGCTTCGCGTGGGAAAATACCCTCAAATCTTTCAGAGGCACGCTCTATGAAGTGTTGGGTTAATTTTTCATAACGTGCAAGAAGTTCGGCACCAAACTTGGCAGGAAATTCGACCGTGGCTTTAAGAATGAGCCATGCTACAGGATTGAGGTCATTGGCATAGGTACCACAACCGAGCCGCATGGCTTCAAAAGGTATGCTCCCACCTCCAGCAGTCGGGTCCAAGACTGCAAGTGCGTTTCCGCTATAGCCAAGAGACTCCAAATCGGTCTTCAATGGGACGTATTTGAATGCGCGTCCGTAACCATAGGGATTCGTCCCCAGGTTCTCTCTTTTACCTGTTTCAGCATCAACGTTCTTACCCGCAGCCGCCATCCGTTTCTTTGCCGCCACCGGGTCGCCATGAATCCCGAGAACATGAAGGAATTTCTCATGGTCGGCGTCAGGTGGCAGGAGTGCGCCGAGAATAGCCGCGCGAGATGCTACCAAAGGCCGACGCGCCCACCAGACGTGGAGGTAATAAGTGGGCGGCAAAGCCGTCATTGAGCGACGTTCTCGGATACACTCTTCACTCAGGTAGGCGATTGGCATCCATTCTTCAATCAATCTCCGCTGATCCATATGATTTCCTTCGGGACATATTGGTACCCGTGATAAAAGCAAGCGGACTGATGACGAAAGTGCTCAACTTGGTAGTGCTACTTTGCACCATTGGTATGCTTCGGGCTTAAATTTTATGTCAAAGCGTTCCTGCAAGACTTCAATAGCTGCCTTTGCAACGGTTGCTCTGTGTTCGGGTGGACAGAAAACATGCCCCCGATACCGGTGTTCCATATATTGTTTTGCCCAGGAATCCACTTTGATGAGATCATTGAGGGTAATGGGCTTATTAGTTGCAGTATCCGAAGGTTCGGCGTGGTAGATATACGTTTCATCTGCAGCTACAAACTTCGGTCTTTTGGGCATATCCAGGAAAACCTGTTCTTTCATACCCGGACGCCCTGCTTTTTCCCAAATTTCCCTGGAGATTTCTCTGCGTAAGTGGGCATCCTCATGGGTATTCAAAAGCCTGTTAAAATTATCCAGCGCCCCTTCCTCCTCAACATTGACCGTTGGACAGGATATAATGAGAGCACGTTTCAGTAAGCGCCTGAAGTAGAGGTTATGGATTAATTCGTGTAGTTGGTCGTCATCCGTCCGAAAACCGTATGAGAGGAATTCATCATCCGTAATCCATAAAAAATCGGCAGGAGAATGAAAAGCGAGATGTTTGTCTCTTATCTCCATCGTTTTGCCATGCTCTCGCATGTATTCAATGATACCCGCAAACATACAGTCACAGGCGCGAACTTTGTGATGTTGATATACTGTCGCCGTCAACACCATCTTTGAAAAAAATACCTGCTCCAGAGCGGTTACACCTCCCTGCAACACAACAAGGTGATCGTCTACATCCCCCTCTTTTTTTGTTTTGCCAAGACGGACCGTATACCAGAGTCGATCCAAATCCACATCCAGAGGTAATCCGCTAAAATGGCTGTCGCGAAAGATATAGTCTAATTTGTCTGCGTCAAAAGGGCCGTTTAGAAGTTCTGTGACATAGGGATTCTCGTTGTTGACATCACCCACTATGGTATTTGCGATCTCTTCTATATTGTGATTCTGCTCCTTGCCCTTCTGCATAGCCTCTCTGAAATATTTCCTAAATGGTTCTGAAGTCAGAATCAGATTCGCCATAGTTTCATGCGGATTTGCTTTGGGATGTTTTTTCTTAAATTCTTTCAAAGAAGGGGCGTCGCCATAAACCATTTCACTGGTGTGACTGAAGGGGCCATGGCCAATATCATGTAACAACGCAGCCAACCGCATCTGTCGCACATGGTCCTGAGTCAACCGCCCGTCATCCTTTTTTGGCTCCAGTGCCGGCCTGAGCAGCGCATCCCCGAGTTTCATAACCTGAAGAACCACCCCCAGTGTGTGTTCAAATCTGGAATGTGTGGTTGATGGATATGTAAGAAAACTAAGACCCGTTTGACGCAGATGCCGAAGGCGCTGTACAAGTGGAGTGTCCAACAAGGCGACCTCATAAGGTTCAAGCCTTAAGGTTCCCCATAAGCCATCATGTACTACCTTGGGGCCAATTTTTTGAGTGCTACCCGTCTCAGGTAAAAACTGCGCAACAAATTGATCTATCTCAATGCGCAGTTGGGATAAGGAATCATAGCCGCTCCCCTCGCCCGAGATGGTGTTTCCATTCACAATAAATGGTTCCCCCAGAATCACGCTGCATGTTCTTTGGATATCTTATTAGCAAATTCTTCAGCAGCCCTCCCTAATAGTTCATTTTCTTGTTCAGAAAAATTTTGTCTGACGTATTCATCAAAGGATTTTTTGAGTTTGTCCTTAATTTCATACGTCTCAAAAGCAGGATTACCACAGGAAAGTAATTTGGCCATTTCCATGTTTTCAAGATAATCTTGCATCTTCTCAGAAAAAAAGAAGCCTATTCTTTTCTGGAAAAGATAGTCGTCGAAAAACGGATGAAATTGCGTTTCCTGCGCCAATGCGTGGAAGGCATTATGCAAGATCGGTATAGATGCTGGTATTTTGGGACCATTCATTTTAGAAAGAATCCCGTGCAACACATCACAGGCATTCCATTTTTCGCTGCTCATTCCCGTTTCTCCCTGTGCATTGATTATTGGATTGAATTTTTCATCTGGCAAAGAGCCTAGGGTGGATTATTTTACCAATATGAAATTTTTGCTGGGTTGGTTCTCGTATTGACCCAGCAATTTCAAGTACTGATCCACATCGTCATTGGAAAAATGAATTACAACGCGTTTTTCGTGCGGGGCGCCTGTCGTCATCTCATTGAGTAAGGCTTTCTGGACATCTTCAAGAGACATCTCTTTATTAGACACGCGCCTGTCGCCTTTCCATCTTACCACCCTTCAGTTGTCCTTTACAGTCCCCACAGCATTCAGTAATTGCATTCACTCAAAGCATATCTGGTTATTTATGCACAAAATATGCTTCTGCTTACCACCTAACAACTACATATAGTAGCGAAGTTGCTTAAAAACATCAAAATAAATACAAAATATTGACGATATACCCTCTTTTTGGCATTATATGTACAGGCTGTAATGCATTGTCAAATTTTCTTCCCAAAATAACAAGCGGGCATTCATAGCTGTCATGCCGTCAGCAACATCCTCAATGCCGCCAGCACCCGCCTTGGATACTTCCGGTGTACCGCCATACCGAGCCAGTACCCCGCTTCCTCCCGGCTCATCTCGTCAATCCCTTTGGCTACCTGCCGAATTCGTTCAATACTGGTCATGGGAGCAAGCGTTCTGAACAACAGGGCCATGTTCAGGGCGATATCCTCATCCAGCGGAAAGGTTTTGGTTTCGCCCTTTTTCAGTGTTGGGATACGGATGCCCGCATTCTTTAGTTGCCGCAACACCCTGGCCTCAACAATTTCAAGCGCCCTTCCCTTCAAAGCTGCTGTTTTTTCTTTGGCAATAAGTCGTGGCGTGGCCGGGCTGGGGAGTTGCCAGATTTCCAGCACAAGCTGTCCACCGCCTATACCTTGGGCGTTGAGTTCATAGTAGGGTCGAGGGTCGAGGGCCGAGGGGCGAGGGGCGAGGGCTGAGGGCCGGGGGCCGAGGGTCGCGGATTTATTCTTCATTGGATGGTTCCTTGGAAGAAGCACGCTTCTTCCCTTGGAGGGTTAGAATCATGCTGGTAAGCATTTTGTTTATTTCCTGGGTCATACTCCAAATCTCAACGGCTCTTTCCCGTTGAATGAAATTCAAGCGGACCGCTATGGTGAGATGCGTCTCAAGTTCCGCAAGTGAACCCCGGGCGATACTGAGATGATGGACATAATCACCACGATGAACCCGGGCGTATCCTTCTGCGATATTAGCGGGGACAGAAACCGCCGCTCGTTGTATTTGACTTGTCAATCCATACTTTTCCTCTGTCGGGAACCCAGCGGTTACTTCATAAACCGCAACTACCATGTCCATGGCCTTTTGCCAAACCTGTAATTCCCGGTATGATTTCGCCATTTAACGTTAACCTTTACTCTCTAACCACGGCCCTCGACCCTCGACCCTTGGCCCTCTACCCTCTACCCTCGGCCCTATCCGCCTCCGCCTCGACATAGGCTTCAGACGCACCGTATTTCGTCATGGCTGCGATGAAGTCATTTGTCTTTTCTTTGACGGTGGCAAAGGGTGTAGCAAAGGTAAGCGTGTAATTGGCCTCGAAGGTGGCATTGGTAGCGGAGCGAAGTTGCGGCTCCAGGAATGATTTCACGCTGTTGGCTTTGTTCAATGTCCCTGAGAACTGGACTTCAAACGATTCAATTCCGTCGCCCTCGATGCCCACGGATAGCTGGCAGATGGTTTCGGAATCACGATAGGTGGCCACAGCCTGATGGGCGTTCCAGGCACCTTTGGCTTCGTAGAATCGCATCGAAATGGATTTTAGATACTCGACTTTCTGGCTTCGGGCCTTGTCGAACAACTCCACAAGAGCCTGCCTTAACGGACCTTCCGCGGACAGGAGGGTCGAGGGTCGAGGGCCGAGGGTCGAAGTCCCAGCGCCTGGCGTCTCCGCAACACGTTTGTTTTCCTCCTTACCTGCTTCTTCGGGTTGCGGCTGCTTCGGCTCTTCTTTTGGCGGACGCGGCCACAACTTCAATTCCTTGGCGTTGGCAAGCGTATGAACAAAAGCATTGACTGAAATCTGTATCGAGGGCGATGGGTCACCCTTGCCCCAAACCAATTCGCCTTCACGGTAGATAAATACGTCATGGGCGATACCCAACTGGATGCAGCGGATAAGCGGGTCGTCGTCGAGCAGGATAGACAGGTTTGGAGCCCGGCGGAATTCGTTGCGCAATTCCAACGTCGTAATTTGGCCCTTGGTCTTAAGCGGCGTCTGGTCCCGTACATAGCTCGGCGCGTCCGGTTCATCACTCGACGCCAAAAGCTTCTTCTGTTCCCGCAACGCCCGTTTAATGTGTTGTTGTCCGTTGCCCGGGGAATCGCTGGCATTTTGAAGTTCAATTGTCGTGTGGCCAAGCCGGGCCTCGCCGGAGCCAATGGGAACATTACTTGGATAAAAAAGGTGGCGATAGCATTGCAGCGTGGCGATGGCAACGGTACTGCGTGACTTCTCGTATTCCTCACGGACTTTGCGCTGCTGGTAATCGGCAAGCTCATTAATCTTGGCGGAGTTGACAATAGCTTCAAGGGCAAGACGGCGGCGAACAGACTGTTTCATGTCCAAACTGAGACGCTTATCCGCCACAAGAAAGATGAGGTTGTTTTGCAGGGTCCGCAACTCTTCCTTGACCCCTTTTTTCGTGGCCATGCGCACCAGTTCTTGTGGGAGTTCGGCCGGCGTGTCTGAAAGGGCGAAGGCGTCGTAATTCAAGACCACGAGATAAGGACGTCCGTCTCCGATATCGTCGGGAATCTCATAGGGACCTGCCGGAAACGGGATGAGTACGAAATCGCTCTTCCCGCTGCCGAACAAGTCCTTGATACGGGTGTTCAGCACGTTGCGGACTTCATCCGCGTCCACTTCGCGCATTTCACGATTGATGACTTGTGTCAGGTTGGGTTCCACACGAAAGCGCATGGGAGCACCAGGCCGGTCATCAAGAAAGAGCGATTCCGCGGCAAACTGCTTACGGGCCGATTCCACGAAGGAAGGCTCCACGGCGGGTGAACAGATAGAATAGCGCAGATGATCCGGCGTGATGCCCTGGGCGGATTCGCCAAAAGCCAATGTGTTCAGGAAGATGGTTCTTGCCACATAACTGGTGACGGGAGGCTGACCGGGGTTGTTGGTCTGGTCGAGACGTTGGGCGATGGAAGGGTCTTTTCCTGCTACGGAAGCGACATCCGATCCCAGGGCGGCAGTATAGGCTCCCTGTCCCAGCCGCGTGGTAATTTCGGCGCGTATTTGCGGGTTGCCCAGGTCAATATGATGGGGTTGAATGGAATAGGCGTCTGCGGGTTTATCTTTCCAGATACAGTAGACCGTCCGGGCGAGAAGGCGTAACATGCCCCGGGTCCGCTGGAACGTGGACAGACTGCTCATCTTCTCCGTCATGACGTTCAACGTCTCGGGATGTAATGGATATCCCTTACGGAACTGGTCGCGGGTCTCAGGACTAAATGCGTCCGGCGCGAGACTATCTTTGTTCCGGTCCCAGAGGTCCGTGTATTCTTCGATGACTTTAGTCGCGCCTTTTATATCCACGTCCTCAAACAGACGGCGGCGTAATACGTCCACAGTTTCATCTTCTTCCGTGGGGTCCAATTGAAGGAGTTTGCGTGATACGATACTTTCCGCTTCCGCAAATGCCGCCAAGGCAAGTTGATGTTCAGCTTTGTACGCATCCCTGGCCTCTTCATCCGCCGCACGAACAGCCAGGGTACACACTAATGCGGCTTTCGGCGTCGAGGAAACGGCTTTAATGAGGGCCTGCATAAAGGCCGGGAACTGGTTGACGGCATCAGGATAGACCTGGGCGACTTTACGGAGATAAACGGACACTTCATCAATCAGAATAAGGGTCGGTTCGCCGCCGAAAAGTTCCACAATGGTTTCCGTACCCGGCGCGACATGGGTCTCATCGCTTTTGCGGACACGTTCATAGCCCTCACGCCCGGCAAGACGATAGGCCATTTCGCCCCAGATGCTCCGTGCGAAGAGACCCTTTTCCAGTTTAAGACCGTTGGCGGGGTCGGCATTCTCGCCGTCTATGGCGGCGACACGAACATTCCCTTTGGGGAGCAGTTTTGGGTCAATGAATTCATTGGCTTCCGCAACACCCTGCATTCCACGCACGGCATGGACCAAAGCAATAAGGCTGTGGGTTTTACCGCCGCCGTACTGGGTGTCAAGCCGGACAACGGAATTCAGTTCTCCACCTTTTCCGCTGAGCCGCCGACAAACCGTTTCCAGCAGTGTTTTTAACCCCCGTGTGGGATAGGTGTACTTGAAGAAGAGCGCGGAGTCGGCATATTCCTTTGTGGCTTTACCATTTACAACGGCAGCCAAATCAGCGGCAAATTCCTCGTCCTTAACGCGTCCCGCGAGCACGTCTTCGCGCGGTGTACAAAGGTCAAAGATGGTATGCATCTGTTCTCCTTCCTGTTCAGAGACGAAAAATGTCCCGGAGCCCTTTATACCAACGCTTCCATCATTTCTCGCCCCATCAGGTGGCATTCCCTCGAAAACTATAGCACTATGCATCGGTACAATTCATGTTATGGACAGCAGTGATAGCGTCAGGTAACAACTACCAAAAAATAAAGATCTTTGCCCATTCTACGCGCTGATTCGCCAGCGGGCCTTATCCTCCAAGAATTTATAGATCTGTCCAATATAGGAGACCCATAATAAAGCCTATTCTATTCTGATTTTAGACAATACCCGCCCGGGCACTACAGGGGAATGCTACCATGCGTATGGTTTGCTATCATAAATTACGGTATAATCACTCGATTTTGGTATATTTACCCATAAATAGTCGTCTTGTTTAAACAGGATCAATCCCAAGGAGAACGTATGTATTGCAGTAATTGCGGCGCCTTAAATGATGACAGCGCCTACCAGTGCATCCGGTGTAATGCATTCCTGCGACACGCAAACGCGGGGGCTCCGATGCCGGGTGTTCCGCCACTCCCCATGTATCGGTCCATTCCGAATTACCTGGTCCACGCGATCCTCGTAACTCTTTTCTGTTGCCTGCCTTTTGGCATTGTCGCCATTGTTTTTGCCGCCCAGGTCAACGGAAGACTTCAGGCGGGAGACATACAAGGCGCCCTGGACTGCTCCAATAAAGCCAAAATGTGGTCGTGGATCGCTTTCGGCCTTGGGTTTGCCGTGGTTCTTATCTATGTTTTTTTGGTTTTGTTAGGCCTTTCCACCGGGATGACTACAGAATTCTAATATGCCTACCTGGATTGGCAGAAAGAATTTTCCGGTGATACTGGGATGTTTCCTGGTGGTGGCGGCCGGTTTTGTTTTATTTTTGTTCAACCCCGCCGATACCGTCCTTTTCCCACCCTGCCCTTTCCACTGGGCGACGGGGCTGTATTGCCCGGGATGCGGTGCATTGCGTGCGGTTCACCTGTTGCTCCATGGACGCTTGATCGCCGCGTTCAACATGAACCCGCTCCTGGTACTGTCCTTGCCTTTTCTGGCGGCGCTGTTGCTGCGGCCCCGCTGGGCTTACCTGACCTGGGTGCCCTGGTTTGCCGCGGCGGTGCTGGTCGCGTTTGGGATTCTCAGGAACCTCCCGGTATGGCCCTTCGACTTGATGGCGCCCCATTGATTTCAGACTCCCTGATCCCGACAGGTTTTTTAAATGCCTTTTCGGAATACAGGTCGGCGCTTTTTAAAGTATATTCGCATAGGACCGCAAGAAAGGTACACCCCAAAAACATTCGTGTAATTAATGATGATAAGGCCCTGGTGCGTTTTTGTGGAGTCAGTCCCTTCTTTGCGGGCTTAAGTTAGCCTTCCCCTCTACCGGTACCCACTTCTTGTCCGCGAGCACGATGGAAGTGACTATCTGTCGTTCGGGAATGCGCCAGTACCGCCGCAACAGGGCATCCGTTTCCACCCTCGACAACATACGATAACCGTTTTTTTCATAAAAGCGAATAGCCCAGTTCGCCGCCAGCCAGGTGCCGATGAGGATGGGTGTTTCGGTCAGCTGTTCCAGGTGCCGCAGCAGTTTTGTGCCAATGCCGCTGTTCCTTCTTTCCGTGCGCACATAGGCATGGCGTATGAGGGTGACCGGTCCCCGGTCCTGGATGCCCATGACGCCCTGCAGCTCGCCGTCTTCTTCCCAACCCCAGAAAATTACGCCGTCCCGGATTTCATGCGCCAGTTCCTCCATCGCCATGTAGGGTTCATGCCAGCAGTCTTCCGGGATGACGCCCTTGTAGGCGATAGCCGCGTCGTTGACGATTAAGAACATGTTTTCGAGGTCGGTTTCCACACAAGGTCGTATCATGGTGATTCAATCCCGTACTTGTCATGGATTCGTAGTTGGCGACATGTCACTGTTGTCCCGGATTCCGGTGAGCGCCAGCCCCTCCACATCCTCTTGTACGATCGCGGGCCGGGCGTCTGCGGTGTCGGTGGTCAGGGAAACGCCATCCATGCGGATATCCCGGGCATGACGGATATAGAAGCCGTAGGCCGGCAGCGTGCCGAACATCCGGTATTCGGGATACTTCTCCGGCAGTTCTTCGGGAATGCATTTCGCGTCTTCCTCTGTGCCGCCGCCCGCAAACGCGATCCGAATATCGCGCAGGGAAATATTCTCCACAGGATGGCCGGGCAGGCCCGTGATAGAGCATCCGGTCGCGTCCGCGCCCGTGGCCACAATCGTGCTCAGGGAAACATTGCGCAGCGCGCCGACACCAGGCGCCTCCATGTCCTTCTGATACGGCCGGGCCCGGTTACCCAGGCGGATGAAAACGGGGCCGCCCGTGTTCCGCATTGTGATGTTGGAAATGGTGACGCCGTCCAGGAGCCCGCCGTCCACGACTTCCAGGGCGATCCCCGACAGGCGCGTGTCGTAAATGGCGCAGTTGGTGATGGCGATGTTCTGGAAACCGCCGTTGGACTCGGTGCCCATCTTGAGGGCGTTGCAGTCGGTGCTGAGCACGCAGTTCGTGATCACGACATTGCTGCAGGGGCGCGCTGAAGTGCTTTTCAATACGATGGCGTCGTCGCCGCTGCTGATGTCGCAGTCGGCAATCCGCACATTGGAGCAACTGTCGATGTCCAGCCCGTCATTGTTCTTGTTGCAGCGGCTGCGGATGGTAACGCCCCGGGCATACACGCGGTCGCATGCGAAGAAATGCACCGTCCACATGGCGCCATTGCGCAGGGTAACATCTTCCAGGGATACGCCCTCGCAGGAGACAAAACGCAGCATGTACGGGCGCACGAGATATTCACCCGAGAAGGCCGCGCCCTGACCGTCAATCAAGCCCTCCCCGGAAATTGCGATATCACGGGCGTCTTCCGCATAGATCAGGGCACGATCCGTGTAATTGTCCGTATAGGAACGGTATCGCGCCTTGCGTTTCGGGTAGTCGTCCAGCTTCGTGCTGCCTAAAAGCACGGCACCCCGGCACAGGTGCAGGTTCACACCATCATTCAGGGTGAGTGTTCCCGTGAGAAAACGCCCGGTTGGCACCCGCACCACGCCGCCGCCGTTTGTGTGGCAGGCGTCAATCGCCGCCTGCAGCGCGGCGGTATCCAGCGTGACGCCGTCCCCCACGGCACTGAAGGCTGACACGTCATAACTAACAGTTACGTCCGCCCCTGCCGAAAAGCCGACAAGTAACAAGAGTATTGCCGACAAGATGTACTGTAAATCTTTATACATAAACGTCCCCTCCCTGACTGTATTCATTGGCACTATTTTTCATACACTGTCTTTTGTGCATGAAAAGGTCCGTTAGTCCAGAAACGTTGTTACTACGTAAGATGTAAAAGAAAGAATTTTAAAAGGTTCAGGACTAAACCCCGCGGTTATCTTCCTTCTTCAGTATTTCTACGATCACCTCAAGAAGCGGGGGAATTTTGTTTTCCACTACATCCCAGACGATTTCGTAATCTATGCCAAAGTAATCATGAACAAGTCGGTCCCGCATTCCTGCTATTGCTTTCCAGTTCAAGCCGTGATAACGCGCCCTAATATCCGAGGGTACTTTTTTTGACGCTTCCCCGATAATCTCGATACTTCTCACAAAGGCGCGTTTTAGCGTGGCATCTTCCAGGAATTGTTCCCTTGTCAAGTCCGCAGTTTGTCCCGCAAGATATTCGGCCTCATCACGCATGTGCCGCAGATACTCAAGCGGCGAGTGGAACATATTCGACCTCCTGGAGGATATGAGGGGCCAAATAGGGACTAAGAGATTCGGGAGTGACCAGTTCAATCCGGCGTTCCAGTACTTCGTCCAGAAAGAATGACAATTCCATGAATGTATCAAACGATTTTCTTCCCGGCACAAATTCAACCAGTAAGTCTATATCGCTGTCCTCACGCTGTTCCCCATGAAGAAACGAACCGAACAGGCCGATTCTGGCTACACCCAGAGACCTAAGGTGCTCCTCATGCTGTCGCAGTGTATTCACGATATCTGTCTTTGTCCCAATCATTAATGTTTCCCGATTTACAGATGACGAAATCCCATCACCTGTGTAGTCTATAGTATCAGAAAAATCACATCATTCCTACAATCGCTTAAAAAAAGCACTCATGATGATTTCGCCGTTCTTTCCTCCCGCACCGGGCCGGGGCGGTTGATCTTTACGGCGTTGCGCGCGGCGCCGGGGAATTCGTTTACCTTAAAATCGGGGTTCTTGGTGCCGTGCTTGTCCTGGCGGTCGCCCGTGGGTTGTTCCGGTATGGTGTCGCCCGTTTCCTCCGTCCATTGATCGAGCAGGCCGCGCATGCGCGACAGCGTCTCCGCGTGGGCGGGGTTATCCGCCAGGTTGTTCATCTGGTGCGGATCGGTGTTGATATCATACAGTTCTTCCGCCGCGCGCGGCACGGTGAAAATATCGCGCTGGTGCGGTTGCAGATCGCCCCGGGCCTCCGCCGCCCACAGTTCCTCCCCGGCGGGATATTCAGCGGTGGATTCCACACACAGGTTCTGCCGTTCCGGCCAGGCGTTGCGGATATACACCCAGTTCTCCCGGCGCACCATACGTTCGTGGGCCTGAAACACATGCCAGTTATGCTCAGTGAAGACAATATCCCGCACCGTCGCCTTCGGGTCTTCCAGCACGGCGCGGAAGCCGACGCCCTGAACGGTTTCCGGGACGGCCACGCCGGCCAGTTCCAGGAAGGTGGGCGCAAGGTCAATAGTACTCACGAGGCCCGCCGCCGTGCCCGGATTCACCCGGCCCGGGGCGTATACAAGAAGCGGCATTTCCACCCCGGAGTCGTACAACCGCGTTTTACACCGGGGAAAGGGCCGCCCGTTATCGGAACAGAAAACCAGCCAGGTATTGTCCAAAATTCCCTGTGTTTCAAGTTCCGCCAGCACGGCGCCGACATAATGATCAAGCCGGCTGATCTCGTGGTAGTATCCCGTGAAATCCTCGCGCGTTTTCGGCCCGTCAAACAGGTAGGGTGGCACGGCCGCCGTCTCCGGCCCGTAGCGCGGCGCGTCTTCATTAAACTGCCAGGGCCGATGCGCGTCCGTCGAAGCAAACCAGCAGAAGAAGGGTTTGTCCTTGGGGCGCTCCCGCAACAAATCTACCCAGTCCCCCTCCTTGCCAGGACCTTTGCCCTTTGAAATAACGTCGAAGGCGCGGCGGACGTCGCCCATGTGATTCTTGCCGGACAGGACCGTGTGATACCCGGCGTCGCGCAGCAACTGTGGAAAGGTGACCTGGTCCAGGGGCAGTCCCTTGTGCAATTCCGGAGCGCCGTGGTTGTGGGGATAGCGGCCCGTGATCATGCTGCACCGGCTCGGACTGCAGCTGCTGGTCACGGTGTAGGCGTTTTCAAAGCGCAGCCCTTCCCGGGCGATCTGGTCCAGGTGGGGCGTTTGTATGCCGCCGTTCCCGTAACAGCCCAGGTCGTTGGGGGACACATCATCGGCCAGGATAAATACGAGATTCGGACGCGTTTCATTTGCCCGGGCTAAAAGCGATCCCGCGAACAGGGTCAGGACCCCCGCGCCTGAAGTCCTGAGGAAATGGCGGCGGGTAAGCGGTGTGGTTTGCTGCATGACAGAATCTCCTGTGTGTTATGACAAGTACAATGACACTCCACACGGGTCAACGTCAAGCGGGACACGGAAGCCCCGGCCCGCTTGATAATCATGTTTCGTTTGATGGGTATCAACGAGGCGGATTTGTACCTTGAGTCCACACGATATATCTTACTTATCCGACGATCCGGGGGAGGGGCATGATCCACGGGGAAATAAAGGCACCGGGCCGCCTGTTTAAGGTACAATAGGATCCGTCCTGAACGGTGTGGGATAGCAGACCGCCGGAGGGGGCCGGGCTTGCGCCCGTAAGCGCAGGAAAAAACGCATGTCCTCTGGCATCACAGCACTTGCTGTCGCTTTACTCTGGAAACAAGCAACAAGGAGATTTCTATGCTGACGCGCGCTTTTCGAAAAGTATTTTTTTCCGCCGCCATGGCCCTTGGCATGGCAATTCTCCTGACGGCCTGTCTCGGCCAGGGCAAGAAAGAGGTTGAAGGGGAATCCGTAGCAGCAGAACCGGCGCCGGCCCAGCCCGTAACACCAGTCGAGGTGGTGACTGAGGAGCCCGAAGCAACGGCGGAGGGAGAACCCGCGCAGGATTCCGAAACAAGGGAAGCGCTGCCGCCGCCGGTCATCCCGCCGGTCAAGGAAGGCGTCCTGCTCTCCGAAACGTATCCTGATCTCGGTGACGGCATCCTGGCGGCTGCGGTGCTGGAGGAATTGAACTCGGGCGAGTTGCTTTCGTCAGGCGATGTGGTGATTACCGAGGCGATGTTCCAGGAAGAACTGACAAAGATTCCCGAGGAAGTGCGCGGGGACTATGCGCCCTACGGCTTTTTCATTCTCCAAAGCATGGCCACCGAGCCCCTGCTCAACCGCCAGGTGCGGGGAGATAGCGGCGCCCAGCCCGGCGATGAAAATTGGGAGGGGCTGGTACGGGACTATGTGGACAAGGTGGTCGCCGACGTCAAGCCCACCGAAGCGGAAATGACCGCTTTTTATG
>Ga0123335_1001604_pt1 | contig 36244 bp, 27 predicted proteins | sample BiotimSIPDNA_2_FD_89707 | JGI IMG/M metagenome (GOLD analysis project Ga0123335, IMG submission 89707) | Anaerobic biogas reactor microbial communites from Washington, USA - Biogas_R2 time_0 SIP DNA | ecosystem: Engineered > Bioreactor > Anaerobic > Unclassified | place: Washington, USA... | reverse complement strand
TGCCTTTTAAGCAGAGGGTCGCTGGTTCGAGTCCAGCACGGCTCATTCCCATCCTCATTAAAGCCAATCAAAATCAATCCGAAACGTTTTTCACGAAGCGGTGACGGAACCATGTGCGCATGGATTGTTCGGACGTCCCTATGGGACTTGATTTTTTTTTTGCGGTTTCGCGGGTTCCCGGCACGTAAGTGCCGGGATTCGATAGGAACATAGAAAGAGTTAAGTCCCATCGGGACGACCGACCTTGGACGCGTCTGTGACCAAAATGTTGTGCCGGACCAATACCGCGGGAGAACCGATTGACAAGCTGTCCGGGGCAAATGAATAATTGCAGTCACTGTCTCGAGCGAAATCCGGAAGGAGGAGTGCAGATGAGCGTGAACGCCCGGTTTGAAAAGCTGCTTTCACCATACAGTATTGGGAAGATGCGGGTTAAAAACCGCATAGTCAAAACCGCCGCGGAGATGAACACCCATGACCTCCACGATTTCCATGTGAACCAGAAGACCATCGACAATATCGAGACACTGGCCAAAGGTGGCGTCGGCATGATTATTCTCTGGAATGCCTACGTCGATTATCCTTTAGGCGCAAGGATGCCCGACGGATTGCGCATCGACGCCGACGAGTATATTCCTGGCTTTCGCAAACTGGCGGATGCCGTCCACAAATACGATTGCAGATTATCGGTGCAGATGATGCATGCCGGACCCTGGTGCCCCGCGTCACTTGCCGGGCGCCCGCCAATTGCGGCTTCGGTGATGAAAGTGGACGTGTATGGAGACTGGAGTGACGAGACCGTTGCAGCAACAATCTCCGAGATTAAGGAGATCCAGGAAAAATTTGTAAACGCGGCGGAACGTTACAAGAAGGCCGGGGTCGATCATCTCGAGATACACTGCGGCACACAACACCTGGGCAACACTTTCATGTCCCGTCACTGGAACAGGCGCGAGGACGAGTATGGCCCTCAGAGCCTGGAAAACAGGTCCAGGTTTATGGTTGAAATCCTGAAGGAAATGAAGATACGGCTGGGGAAGGACTTCCCGATCGGTGTCCTCTACAATGCCGCCGAATATGGGATAGAGGACGGTATCACTCCCGCCGAGGGCCGGGAATTTGGTCGGATATTCGAAGCTGCCGGTGCTGACAACCTGCATCCGAAAGCCGACGGGTTAGGTCCTATCTATGGTTTGATCAACTGGCCGGATGCCGTCTGCTATCCGGAACCTCCTGATCTCCTGCCGGAAGGGCTTGATGGAAGTCGCCATGGTGCCGGATTGTGGGTGCCTCTAATTGCATCAGTCAAGAACGCCGTCTCGATACCGGTTATTGCCACCGCAGGAATCTATGCCGAACTTGGAGAGAAGATTCTGCGGGAAGGCAAAGCTGATTTCATCGGCATGACCAGACGCCTGTTGGCGGATCCGGAACTTCCCAACAAAGTAGCCGCGGGAAGACTGGAGGATATCGCGCCATGCACGCGCTGCCTTTCATGTATCGATGCAATATTCGAGAACACTACTCCGGGGCATTCATGCTGCCGCGTCAATGCGGCCCTGACAAGAGAACGGGAGTTTGAGATCAAGCCGGCGCTCAGGAAGAAAAAAGTCATGATCGTCGGCGGCGGGCCGGCGGGAATGGAAGCGGCGAGGGTAGCGGCGTTGCGCGGACATGAAGTAACGCTGTTCGAGAGAGAGCATCGCCTTGGAGGATCCTTGCCCGTAGCGGCCACGATCAAGGGACTCGAGATTGAAAACCTCCCGGATCTGGTGCGCTATCTCAAAACTCAACTTGTCAAGCTGGGCGTCAAGATCAATCTTGGCAAGGAAGTTGACAAGGCGTTTGTGGAACAGGTTAGGCCTGATGCACTTGTAATCGCTACAGGAGGGCTGTGTTCCACTCCGGAAATACCCGGAATCGATTCGGGCAAGGTACTCAGGCCCGCAGTCCTTAACCGCCGGCTGAAAACCTATCTGAGATTTGCGGGGCCTGGGTTGCTGGCGTGGGCGACGAAGTTCTGGATGCCCATCGGTAAGAATACTGTCATTATCGGCGGCGGCATCCATGGCCTGCAACTCGCCGCATTTCTGGTGAAGCGCAAACGAAAGGTAACAGTTGTTGATACAGCTGAGGAATTGGGAAAAGAGGTAGTGATGAGCTATCGCTTCAGCCTGCTCGGATGGCTGGAGCGAAAGGGAGTGCTGTTGCTGCCCGGCGTGAAGTATGGCGAAATAACAGAAAAAGGGCTGACGATCACAACCAGGGAAGGAGAGAAGAGGATTTTGGCGGCAGATACCATATTGCCTGCTCTGCCCATGGCTCCGGACACTGAATTCGTCAAGAGCCTGGAGGGGGCAGCTCCTGAAGTCTATCCGGTCGGCGACTGTGGGAATCCTGCTCTGATCATAGATGCTATTGGTGACGGTTCACGTATTGGGCGCGCCATTTAGGCGAGTGAAGAACATACTTATACTGAAATAGAGAGGCTATATGACCCGTGAAGAATTTGATGCTTACCTGAGTAAGTTCAACAGCAGGGATTACGAGGGATTCCTCAAGTATTTCGCCGACAAATTCGAGATGGTACATGTCGGGGGTTCGCTTAAATCCCGGGAAGAAGTGATGAAATTCTACGGCTTCCTTCACACATACATCAGAGAGAGTGTGATCATTGATCGCTTTGTTTCTGATGAAAAGACCATAGCGCTTGAAGCCAGGGTGCGGATTGAGGGAGCTAGGGAATTATCGGCCGAGACGATAGCGGCCTCGGACTATCCGAAACTCACGCCCCTCAAAGTGGGACAGGCGTTTGTGATTCCCCAGTTCATCCACTACCATCTCGAGAACGGGAAATTCGTGAAGGTCGTTTGCGCGGAGCTTTCACCTCCTCAGGCTGTTGCGTAAAACGCCAGACCGGCGCTACTGAAACCGTGCTGAATCGGGATGGATTGTCGTTCGGATCGTCAGGGTCGGTGTGTCCTCGATGACATGTTGCCTGCCGGCCTGACAGGAGAAACAGGCCGAAACTATGGAGTAGTCGATGGTGATACGGTCGACGCAACCTGTCCGTAGTCTGTTTGACCGGGCCTTCGCGCCAGTCTCTGCAAAAGCTCGAGCTTGGCCGCCGCCGGCGAATTCCTCTTCCGTCTTAAAGCAACCAGTCCCCAAATCCCTAATCCGGAGCCAATCAGGAGAAATGAGGCGGGTTCAGGAACAGCAGTGGCAGGCTCTATACTCACAGAATCCAGAGTGTAGAATACAGAAACATCCGTTTGGTCTTGCGCAGTGCCGGATACGACTGCCAATGGGTCCTGATATTGTAGTAGTGAATCCGGCAAAAGTTCAGAGTCAAAGGTTGTGGCCGGATGGATGAAATCGATAGTACCCGTTGTCAGCGTAACCCCCGCCGCATATGCACCTGCAAAATTCCCATTGACCCGGAACTATCCAGTACACCATTGTAGACTGGAACATCGTTTCCAACCTGGATGTAAGTAGAAGACGATTCAATAGTGAATCCGTTCGAGGTGGTCCAGGTAAAGCTTAACGCCGGATAACTCGTGTAGTGAACGGCACCACCCGGCATAGAAGCTGCGGCCGTGTCATAACTGAGAGATCCCGTGATATCTCCTAAATCATTGAAATCGCCAAAACTAAAACTGTATGATCCCGTAAAATTTACAACTACCTGGTCAGCCAGGCAAAATCCGCAAGTCGACAACATGATCACCAGTAGAAGCCCAGGAACAGCCTTTCCGTGTCTCATCTTGTATCTCCTCACGTTTCATCGAAAAGGAATTCGCACTAAGACTCTCCCTGCTACAAGCAGGTCAATAACCAATATCCGGATCACAGGACGTTAGAGTCCTATAAGTTATTGCATTAAAACGGATCAAAATCTGAGCGCCAATCAGAGATACGATTAACGAAAACATTTGAGTTGTAAGACATCCTTACACCGCTGCCGCCGGAGCGGCCTGACGCATCATGCCTACCCTCGTGATATCAACAATATACAGGATATTTGCGGCCCGCCAATAAGAATGACACCTATAGAGGGAAAACCTGCTTGGAGTTGGGACTGTGAACCGCCACGGTCCCCGTTTCCCGCTCCATGAGCGGGAAACGGGGAACTGAAGACAGGAGACTCTTAAGCCTTGCCAAGTGCCTTAAGAACTTTGTCAGGTGTAGCGGGCGGATCCACCCATTTGTCGATCGCGTTGTAGACGGCGCAGATAATCAGGTGCGTATTGGCCATGGAATGGCTGATGCCGTTTGCTCCGTAAGCCCCGTTGCCTGCGCGTGTTTCGATCAAACTCGTATCCAGCTTCGGCACATCCAGGATGCCCGGCTTCTTGTACTCAAACATGTCCATATTGAGTTTTACGCCGGTATTCCTGTCGTAATAATAGTCTTCAAACATCTGGCATCCTTGGCTGAAGAACGCCACCTGGTCGAGCTGGCTCTCGAGAGAAATGCGTCTGATAACCTTGCCCGAGTCAACCGCGGCTCCGTACCTCAGGATTTCCACCTGCCCGGTCTCGGTATCCACCGCCACTTCGCAGTACAGAGTGTTCATCGTGTCGTACCTGGCGGGCCACAAGGGCGCAGGAGGATGCCCGGCAAAGGTCGCGAATACATGCGACGTGAGACTCTTGATCGGTACCCCGGCACTCTTGTCCGACTTGAGTACTATTTTCCCACCAACGATATCCAGGTCTTCCGGCTTCTTTCCCTTCAGCGGGTTGGGCGGCATCTTCCGCGGCGGACCGAAACCGAATCCTCCGGGCGCCGCCTTTTCCGCCTCGGCAATCGCCGCTTCAAAGATGCGCTGCCTGAATATGTGGCAGCATTCCTTCATTACCCAACCTGTTGCCACGAGTCCGTCCGCTCCTCCGCTGATGGACACGAACATCGCGTTGGGATCGTAATCGATGCTGATATCTGTGGGTTCAAGGCCGAGTTCTTCTGCGGCAATCATGGCAACACCCTCAACAGAGAATACACCGGCATGCGGACCCTGTATCGGCATGTGTACCACTCCGTTTCGAAGCTCGAGCACGGCGTTGAAATCAGTACCCATTGCATGCCTGGGACACATCTGGTACCTGAAGGCGGCGCCGTGCATGCGGCCGTCAGGAAGTTTCCTCGCACCGTTCTTGTGCCAGTTCCAGTTCATCATCTTCTTACCGGCTTCGATGCAGGCGTCAAAGCTGGGAACCGGTCTGGTGTCTTGCTGGCCGTCAGGTCCATGGAGATTCAGCCGCGCAACATCAATCGGATCCATTCCCAGTTTCTCGGCTATGATATGAATCGCCATCGTTACCGAATCCCAGTTGAAAGGACAGAATTGAGAGCTGAAAGGCATGAGGCCGCGGTTGCTGTCGACGATTTCCATTCTCTGCCGGATGTTCAGGCATTTGGTTCCTATGTAAGGTCCGTAACCCTGATCGCCGATAGTCCCGAAGAATGAATTGCCTGATGTGCCGCCGTCGGCGATGGAGAAATCGTCGAAGGCCGTAATCAAGCCGTTTTTCTTGAACCCTACCCTCATGTGAATGAAGCGCTGCTGTACCATGAAATCGAATGTGTCCCTGCGGGTGTTGACGCAGCGCACGGGCCTTCCTGTTCTTTTCGCAAGCAGCGGGGTGATCTGCTGAGACCGGCGCAGTGTCCAGTCGCAGTACTTGCCCCCCTGGAAGAGTCCTTCCTGTACGGTCTTTTCCGGCGGCAGTCCATACAGTTGTCCGATAGCGTTCTTGCCGCCGCTGGCGTGCCAGACTGCACCTTCTATGTGTAGATTGTCTCTTCCCAGGTAGGGATCGTCGAACCACCACGCCACAGATCCATGGGGATTGGGGGAAGCGGACGCGTAGGTAGGCATATTCAGATCGTACTCGATGATATAGTCGGCTTCACTGAAACCTTTCTCCACGTCACCCTGATTCTGGTTGGAAAAGGAAACGTTCCCTTTTTTCGGAGGATTGTTGCCGCCTCCTCCCCCGAAGGGGTTGCCGGGGCCGCTTCTGTCTTCCGGACGGATTACCGGAGCCTCGGGCTCCCTGCCCGCCTTTATGTCCACGACATGCGGAAGTATTTCCCATTCCACATCCAGCGCTCTTAAAGCCTCGTCACAGATATCCCCATTCTCTGCGACGACGATAAATCCCACTTCCACATTTTCTTCTTCCGCGACATCGGAAATGAATGGCTGGGGCGGACCGCCCATGCCGCCGCGCGCCAGCTTCTTCAGATCCTCATCCTTCCATGTGATGATATCCACAACTCCTGCAACAGCCTTGGCTTTTTCCAGATTGTAATTCTTTATCCTTGCGTGTGCGTGCGGGCTGCGCAGAAACTTGGCTTCAAGCATATTGGGAACGACATAGTCGACTCCAAATCTGGCGAGGCCCGAGGCAACCGCCCACGAGAGTTTGCCGGGGAGATCTGCCTTCCCCAGCACTCTGAAATCTTCTCTTTGTCCGTTGACTCCTGTCAAATCAGCCATAACAGTCACTCCTTTGAGGAAACCGCCTGCAATACGATAGTTGATCGTGTCGTGCCAATCGGTCGCTAAGCCAGTTTATCCAGGATTAACTGAAATCCTGACTGCTTCAGCCCGACCGAAAAAATGTCTACACTTTGAATCATCGGAAGGGATTCAGATTTTGGCTTGGAATCCGTGAGAACCATCGCTGCTCCCAGACGCGGTTTCATGATTTCCAGGCGATTCTGAATCTGCCCGATAGTCTCGGCGGAAGAGAGGTCTTGCTCTGACAAACACTCAACCGTGAGATCCGGTCCGTTGACCGTCCGTTTATGGATGTCTGCAAAAACCGGCGTCTTTTCCAGATCCGGTACAACAGAAAGAAAGATCATTCTGCGATCAAGCGCGTCCGACGAATCGCCGTTGCGATTCCGCAGCAGTCTCTGGGTGGGAACCTCCACCGGGACATAATAGGAATTCACCTCGCGCGTCAGAGGCATTTTGAAGGCGATAAGTCTGTCCATTCTTTTTGAATGAAGAATGAACTCCGGGATGCGTTTGGCAGGGTGATGGAACTGCCGCCCGAAGGAGATCTCCTCAATATCAGTGGCGACGAATCGATCCGCGCCGTCGAGTGCAAGGCCATAGAACGCATCCGGTTCCAGCAGGATGATAAGGGAAAGTGCGCTCCAGGTTTCATACCCGATCCGAAACAAGTCGGTTGCCCCTGACACAAGATCGTTCCTTGCCGTCCATTCAAAATCATCCTCCGTCGTTTTTCCCTGAACGAGTTCGAACAAACGGCTGTAGATCATGCGCATCATGCCTTCCCGAGGGTTGCGCAGGAAGCTCGACAGATCAGACGGCAACTTGATGGTGAGATTCAGTTCGGACAACTTGCGTTCACTTTCTCGGAAATATTTCGAAAGTGAATAGACATCAAAACAAAGGGGATGATTCCATGCATCGACGAAGGCTCCTCTGACTGAATCGAAACATTGATGGAAGCCGTCGCGAACGCTTCCAGGTATGCAGATGTCGCTTTGACTGATATGAATCTCGGGATTTGATGAGATAAAGTCTCTCAAGATTCCATATTGTCGCTTCCATTGTGACTGTTTGCTCATAACGTTCTCGTTCGCAGGAGCGCCCGTTTGACAAGGGTCCTGGCGATTTGCAATTTATACCTGGTTGCAGTGAGCGGCTTGGCATCTTCCAGTGCAGCGGCCGCTGCTGCTTCTGCGTTGGCGTCATTTATCGGCTTGCCGGCGATAACGGCTTCCGCCTTGGTTGCGCGATAGGGTTTTGGCGCAACCGCGTTAAGCGCGATGCGCGCAGGTCCGCCACCCACCAGGACCGCACAGTTCACGATCGGGAAGTCGATGGATTTGCGGATCGCAAATTTCAGGAAAGCGCTTCTGGCGCCGGCCGGCGGCGCAGGTATCTGGATTTCTTTTATGATTTCTCCCGCAGCAAGGACTGTGTTGCCGGGATTCTTCACATCAAAGAAACTGTCGGCATCAATGGTGCGCGAAGTCGTGAGAATTTTGGCATTGAGCGCAATCAGCGCAGGTGCGGTATCGCTGATATTCACCGCGATGCACCTGTTGACCGCTCCGAAAATGGAATGATAGCGATTGTCGCCTGTCATGGCATAGCACGTTGTCCCGTTCTTGCGCACGCATGGGAAACGGTTCTCCGGCTTGCGGAAATACCAGCAGCGGTGCAGTTGTGCAAGGTTGCCGCCTATGGTGCCCATGTCGCGCACATGAGGTGTGGCGACACGACCGGCAGCCTGCGCCAGGGCAGTGTATTTCTGACTGATGACCGAGTTGGCCGCAATGTCGGCCAAACGAGTGGTGGCCCCGATCTTCAGGACGCCGGCTTCTTCCTTAATGTAATCGAGGCCGTCGATAGTCTTGATGTTTATCAGAGCAGTAGGATGCAACGGCAGAATGTTGTCTTTGAGTCGGCCGATAAGATCTGTGCCGCCGGCAATGAGTTCAGCTTCACCTTTGGCAAGGGCGGTTTTAGCCTCCGCCAGATTTTTCGCGTTTGTGTGATTGAAGGCTTTCATGTCCGATCTCCCTGTGGATTCATTTCATGTTCCAGATGTCCCGTGGCTTCCGACAGAATCAGCCGTGGCTATGTGCTTGCATTGATTGCCTTCGCCGCTTCCATGATGGCGGTGGGATGCCGAGGATAGGTTCCGCAACAGCAGATGTTGCCGGCAAGCGCCTCCCTGCACTGATCCTCGGTGGGATTGGGGTTCTTTTCAAGGAGCACCTTGGCAGAAACCACAAATCCCGGTGTGCAGTAGCCGCATTGCATGGCATCCCATTTGCAGTAGGAGTTGATCAGCGCTTTCCATTTTGGATTTGCGGCTATGCCTTCCACTGTCTCGATGGCTTTCCCTTCGCACTCGACGGCGAGCGTGGTACAGGATAAGACAGCTCTGCCATCAATAATCACGGTACAGGAACCACAGACTCCGCGGCCGCACATCTGTTTCGCGCCCGTTAACCCCAACCTAAACTGAAGAACGCGCTGCAGAGTCCAATGCGGTTCAATCAAAACCTCATAGTCCTTGCCGTTGACGTTAAGCGTAGTTGTCACGGGAGGAACCCTCCCCGGATGCTCGGACGCGGAATGGTTCTTCAGTGCCGCAAAGGTATCAAAATCCTTGGCACAGATAGGACATCTGAAACTGGTGAGCGCTGACGGAATCGCACTTTCTGCAGCAAGGGCCCTCTCGGCAGGGGGCGTCAACCCGGCGGCCAATGCACCTCCGGCGACAGCTACGCCCGCATTCTTGAGAAAATTCCGGCGGTTAAGTCCGTATCCTTCATTGTTGACAGTCTCTTCGTTTGCCACGGCTGGTCCTCCTTGAAAATGGTTTCGCGGTATCCGAGTATGCGGGCACAAGCAGGGAGTTGGACCAGTTGTGCCGTTTACCAAAAACGTATCTTTGCAGGAAAACAAAAATGACGACGGACCGACGTTCTTAACGTGCTCAGGTAAAACCGGAGAAGATAAATAGGACGATCATGCTCATGATTGCCGGCAGTATGTCACACATCCAAAATTGAAGACAAGCATTTTTTTACGTAATGTCTCCGGTTGCGGGGGGTCGAGCCGTCAATTATTCAAGGCCCCAGCTCTGGAACAGATCTTTGTAGAATTGCGGGCGCTCGAAGTCGGGCTGCATGAACATCGCGTGTTCCCTGTACGCAAAAGGCCCCTTCTCGGCCGCTTTCAACGCGGCCATCATTGCCTGCAGCCTGCTTTGCGGGACTGAGAACATCATGTCCCCTTCATCGGTGAGAGCGCGCTGATACTCGCCGGGATCCGGAATTACCATCCAGTACTTCTCTGTCTTGATCGGGTTGACGACAGCCCAGCCGCAGGAAGGGGGAAAACAGTGGGTGTTCACCAGCGGGACGTCTTCGATTTTCATCGACAGCAAGAGGCCGCGCAGTTGCGCGGGCTTCGCATAGATCACCACAACGTCAGGGACAAAGCCGGCGCTCTTCAATGGAGCGGAGACGATCCCGAGGTATTTGCCCTGTTCGAAGCAGTCATAGGGGTGGCTCCACTGCGCCAGCGAGTCCGGCTTCGGCACCATTCCATAGGCAATGAGGGCGGTCGGACACCAGTGATCTTCCTTCAGCATTGCTACCGTGGTGCCTTCGCGCCGTGACATGGCGAAGGCCTGGCATTGGGCCAGGTGATACTTCCGGTCTCGCAGAGGCCGTATCGCTCCCTTTGGAATGTCGGCTTCCTTCTCGAGCATCTTGACCGCGATCGGTGAAGTTCGCAGCATCAGGATGTTTTCGAGTTCTTCTCCGTATTTGTTGATTTCACTCAGATCCGTCATGCGATTCACCTCCTGTTCAGCCGGTTGCGGTAACGGTAAAGAGCTTCTCGACAGGCGCCGTCAGGTACTCGTCTATCTTCTCGTTCAGCGCCTTGTGGACCTGTGGAAAGAAATCCGCGCTTTTCATTGCCTGCTGGAAGAGCGGTTCAAATGTGTGATGAGGATTGAAGTGCATTCCGAGAGTAACGGTCCTGCCGCTCGGCTTGTCCGTGAAAACAGTCTTCTTTTCGTTCTCCGGGATAAGCACGAGATCTCCCTGGGATCGGAATGCGCCGAAGTTGCTGCGGGCACCCGTGATATACGCGAGGGCCGCAGCCTGGCAGCAATGATGGGAGGTTTGGACCTTGATCTGCTGTCGGACCGGCAGTCGGTCTCCATACAGCACTTTGAATGCCTCCTGCGCCATCCGGAACGCGAAGGCTGCGCCGCCGCCACAGTAGCCATGGAACTTGAGCACTTCGGCATATGTAATCTCGATAATCTCGCTCGATGTAATTCCGAAGAGGGCGGAATTCGGCGATCTCATCCGGATTACCGCATGCGGAATGTGGACAGGCGCTGAATCTGAAGCAGTCAGAAAGGCGCTGCCACTGACAACCGCTGCGGCTGCTATGAATTGCCTTCTGTTGCAGCATCCTGAGTTCGCTGATGACATTTCTGGTGGAAAAATGCGGTGTTTCAAGGTCATGTCATGCTCCTGCTCTTCTGTCACTGATCGCTCCCATAATAGGCGGCAGGTTGCAGCAAGACCAGAGAATTCATCATCGAGTTCGATAGGTTCAGAATCGAGTCGCGTAATCCGCAATTTGAGTATATTCTTTCGTAACTGCGGTATTCGGGATTTCAATATTACTATCGGCAGGCGGTCCTCGCGGAAAAGGGGAGAGTGGATATGACTTCCTTCAAGCAAGAGAGCATGACCCGAAGAGAATTCTGCAAAGACGTGACATGTACGGCTTTCTGTTGCGGCAGTCTCGTGTCGGCGGTTCGGACCGGTTCGGGTTCTGCGGCGGACGGCAAGGAGCATCTGGCCGCCGCGTGCGGTACGTGGTGCGGAGCCTGCCCGGCTTACCTGGCCAAACACGGGCAGACGGCGCCTGAGAAAAGAGCATCAGTAACGGCGAAGGCGCAGAAGGGGGTGCCGGACCCGAAATGGATGGACGGACTTCTCTGCGACGGCTGCCTGAGCGGCGGGCAGCTTGCCCCTCACTGCGAACATTGCCAGATCAGGCTCTGCTCAAAAAGGACGCAGAAGGATGCGCGTTGTACCGAATGCCCGGAGCTGCCTTGTCATCGGATCACGGGCCTGATCCGGATGGGTGAATATCTGCACCGTGGGGAATACCTGCCCAATCTCAAGGAAATGCGCGAGATGGGCGTTAAGGATTGGGCAACGATGGAAGAACAACGCTGGCGTTGCCCACGCTGCGGCGGGCCCACGAGCTGGTATGACGTAAAGTGCGCCGGATGCGGCGAGCCGCGCTCTCGTGCAGTCTTCCCCCTGCTATCGTGAGGAGCCGCCAGGGTACCGGCTTATTGGAATACAATACTGTTTAAAAGCATCTGCATATCTATGGGTGGTGTCCTGTGAGTAAGCTAGCGGATAGGATTTTCGAATCGGTGAAGGCTAAACCTGGACAGAAGGCCAGGGACATTGCTACGCAGTTGGGAGTTGATAGGCCGTCGGTCAATTCTGTACTCTACGGCCAGCTCAAAGGTAAGGTCGAGCAGGACAGAACGTATCGATGGTACGTAAGAGATGCGGTAGGTGGCGTTCGCAGGCGAGAGGATGATGCGCAGCAGCATCTCGATACGCCACTGGCCAAGCTGTGCCGCTACTACCTGGACTGCTTGAGTCATGATGACCTTGGCGGCGTCAGCGAATTTGCATCATCCATGTACGGCGCGCCGAGCTATGTCGAGCTGTCATCGTTGCCCATATTCGACGAAAACGGCGGTAATCCTTTCGATTCCGACACTGCGCGCCAATTGCTTGGCAGAGTCAGACGTGATCGCAACCGACAGACGCTCTTCCTGGGCTACCCAGTTCGGCTCAAGCTAGTACGGTGTCGAAGGTCGAATTGGGAAGGCTTCATGGTAGAACCCCTTTTCCTTTTTTCAACTTCAAGCGGCGATTGAGCCGGCAAACAGGGCCAAGCAAGGATTGCTTACGAAGATCGCCTGGCCGTTGGTGCGGCAAGCACGTTTCTATCTGTCGCGATTTGCCAGGTATGTTGAGACGGTCAGTCATCGGAGCCATCCATCAGCGCCAGTGATAAAAACAGACTACGGTCTTGAGTATCCAACAGTATCGCATCCTGAACGGGTGTCTGACTGGGAACGACATTTCTACCGCGCACTGTACACAGCTGGGATTCGTCCGATCCCGCAATACACCGTGGAGAAGTACGACCTCGATTTTGCCGTGATCCAGGGAGACAGACGGCTGAATATCGAAATTGACGGCGAGCGCTACCATCGGAAATTGGGACGGTGAGTTGTGCCGCAGGGACCAGATCAGGAACATGAGGCTTATCGAGCTGGGTTGGGATGTAATGCGGTTCTGGGTTTACCAGGTGCGAGACGACCTGGATTACTGCATCTCCAAGGTTAAGAACTGGGTCGACGGGAGTAACGTATGACGCCCTGTCTGCACGAGGCCCGGGTTGAGATTGCGACCGTGGCGCGGCTGGAGGCACACGAAGATTGTGCTTCACCCGGTGAATCCGGATTTCGAACCAATTCGCCTTGTGGCGGAAGACGAGGATCGACTCCAGGTGGTCGCCGAGTTGCTCGAAGTCCTCAATTGACCAAAACCTGTGGCTTTAGTCCGGAATGTTCGGTTCGACCAGCTGGGCGAGCTGATTCAACGATTGTTGCCAACCCAGGTAGCATTCCTCAACGGGAATCAGTTCCGGGAGTCCCTCCTGGACGATCTCGAGATCAGTGCCGCAACTGAGCGGGCGGAACGTTATCGTAACCTGCATCTCTCCGGGCAGGTTAGGATCATCGAACTTGTCCGTGTATCTGATCCGTTCGTTTTGATGGAGTTCGGAATATGTTCCGGTGAAGGAATGGCTCTTGCCCGTCGTGAAATTGGTAAACGATATTCTGTATCCACCGCCGACTCGGACGTCAATTTCGTGGACCGTACAGGTAAAGCCATAAGGCGGGAACCACTTGGCCATGGCGGCCGGATCGGTAAAAGCGCGGTAAACACGCTCGGCAGGTACGGCCAGCACCCGATGCAAGCGAACAGTACCTTTTGATGTGGACATTGCTTGAGCTCCTTTCTGCAGAAACCTCGCGCGTCACCGGCCGCCGGATTCTCAGTTAAAGGTATTATCCCACAGCCGCTGAACGCCTGCCGCCTTACGAAGGAAGTTGTTTTCCTCAACTCGGTCAAGAGAGTATCATCGTCCCCCTATGGATATACTGCACTACAGCGACCTCGACTATTCGCGTGTGCGCGAAGCGTTCGAGCGCACGACGGCCAGTCTGCGCGACGGAGATTTCCGCGCGGCTGATGTGAAAAAGCTTGTCGGAACCCCGTTTTACCGGGCAAAGCTCAACCGCGCCGACCGCCTTCTTTTCCGGTTCGGCCGGCACGGGGAACGTACGTTCCTGCTCCTGCTCGAAGTCATTTACAACCACGCCTATGACAAATCGCGGTTCCTTAACGGCGCCCGGATTGACGACGACAAGCTCGCCTCAGTCGCCGATCTTCTGTCAGATGCAAAGGCCGCCGGCACCGACGCGATCAAACTCAATTACGTCAACGCGCGCAGCCCGCGCTTTCACCTCCTCGATAGGGTGCTTTCCTTTGACGAGATCCAGGAAGAGGTGCTCCGACTGTCACCGCCTTTGATCATCATAGGATCCGCCGGCAGCGGCAAGACGGCGCTGATGATCGAGAAGCTCAAGATGCTGCAGGGAGATGCGCTGTATGTGACTCTCTCACCTTTTCTCGTGGAGAACGCCCGGAACCTTTACTACGCGAACCATTATGGAAACGACCGGGTTTCGGTGAACTTTCTGTCGTACCGCGAACTCTTGCAGACGGTGCTGGTTCCGCATGGGTGCGAATTGACTTTCCGGCATTTCGAACAGTGGTTTGCAAGGCACCGGCAGGCTTCAGGCATCAAGGATGCACATCAGCTCTTTGAAGAGTTTCGCGGTGTGCTGACCGGTTCGCCTGTGGACCGTCCCTATTTGTCGCGCGACGAGTACATGCAGCTCGGCGTGAGACAATCGATTTTCCTCGAGAAAGAACGATCCGAAGCCTATGCGATCTTTGAAAGGTATCTCGCCTTTCTGAACGGGTCCGATCTGTACGACAACAACATCCTTTCGTGGCGCTATCTGCCGAAAGTCAGGCCCACGTATGATTTTGCGGTTATCGACGAGGTGCAGGACCTGACGAACATCCAGCTTTGTCTGATCGTGAAGCACCTGCGCAACCGTGACTCGTTCATTCTCGGCGGTGACGCCAACCAGATCGTGCATCCGAATTTCTTCCACTGGTCTCAGATAAAGACGCTCTTCTACCAGAGCCGCGAGAAGGAACGGAAAGAGATCATCCGGATCCTGCATACGAACTACCGTAATTCACCGCAGGTCACGGACATGGCAAACCGTATACTGCGGATTAAAAACGCGCGCTTCGGGTCAATTGACCGGGAGAGCAATTACCTCGTTCAAAGCATATCGGAAAACGAAGGTGAGGTGACGCTGCTTACGGCTGCTCCCGAAGTCCTGCGCTCGCTCAACAGCAAAACGGGCAAGTCAACCCGGTTTGCTGTCATCGTGCTGCGTGATGAGGACAAACCGGCGGCCCGGGAGTATTTCAATACTCCACTGTTGTTTTCGATCCAGGAAGCCAAGGGGCTCGAATACGAGAGTATCATTCTGTTCAATTTCGTGTCCGGGAATGGCAGGCAATTTCAGGAAATTGTCGAGGATGTCACACGCGATCAGCTTTTGCAGGACGAGCTGAAGTACGCCCGAGCCAGGGACAAGAGTGACAAATCGGCCGAAGCGTACAAGTTTTTCATCAACGCCTTCTATGTGGCGGTAACGCGCGCGGTGCGGAATCTGTACATCGTTGAGCGGGACCACCGGCACAGGATGATTGAACTCCTGAAACTGAAAGGGGCTTCCGAGCAGGTTAGACTGGCAAGACAGGAATCGTCGAAGGAAGACTGGGAACGCGAAGCACGGCGGCTCGAGCTTCAGGGTAAACAGGAGCAGGCGGAGCTGATCCGCAAGGATCTGCTGGGGAACAAGCCTGTCCCATGGACGGTGCTCACAAAGGAAAACCTGGATGCGCTCAAAAAGGAAGCTCTCAACCCGGAGCGCTACAACAAGCAGGCCAAGAACCAGCTTTTCGAGTACGCGATGGTCTACAGCGTCAAGCCGCTCTTCCTGGAACTTGCACGGCTGAAGTATCACCGGGCAGTCTTGCCGGGAAAGGAGGAGAGGGACGCCGTCGCCCGTAAATACCGGCAAGACTATCACGAGCGGAGCTATCCGAACCTGAAGCGCAAGATCCAGGCATACGGGATAGATTTCCGCAATCCTCTAAATCAGACTCCGCTGATGGTCGCGGCCGAGATGGGTATCGCAGACCTTGTGAAAGCTCTGCTGGCCGGAGGAGCTAATCCGGAACTGCGTGACAATTGGGGGCGAACGGCGTTTCAAATCGCACTGCGCCAGGCATACCTCGATCCGAGTTACGCGCGTGACAAGATCGGGCCGGTGTACGACCTGACTGCTCCTTCCAGCATGAAGGTCAAAGTTGAAGGGCGGCTGATCAAGCTCGACCGCCGCATGATGGAGTTCTTTCTGTTGCAGTCGATGCTCTCTGTCTTTCAGGAGATTCTGAGGCAGAAGATCGAGTGGCGGATCCCGGCGTTCGAGACCGCCGATTTCGTCTTCGCCCTGGAGCATTTCCCGGAAGGCGTCATTCCACAAAAGCGCCGAACCAGGACATACATCACGAGTGTTCTCAGCCGAAATGAGATGTTTCGGGAAGATCCTGCAAGCCGAAGACTGTTTGTGAGGGTTTCCCGTGGATTCTATCTGCCCAACCCGAGGATCGAGGTCGAAACTGGAGAGGAATGGGGCAGGATCTACGATATCATCAATCTTGACGCTCTCGAGCAGGAGAAAGACGATCAGTATTTGCAGAATCTTATAGCATATATTCGAAGACTGGATGCATAAGCGGCAATCGTCGGGCCTTCCCATGATCGTAGCCAGCCGCTATCATCGGAGAGGCCGTGTGATTCATTGTTCTACGAGGAGGACACAGTCGTGGTACGCGCAATAGCTGCAGTTTCAGTGATGATGTGGTGCTTCGTTGGTATGAGCGCAGTTTTGAAAGCTGAGATAAAGACCGAAGAGAAGAACCAGTTCAAAATGGAAGGAATGATGGGGCGTGTGATGGGCATGTTTGGCGGCAAGGCTGCCAAAGACGGCGTCGTCAGCACGACCGCGGTGAAAGGGGACAGGAAGGTAACGGTAAGCGAAAACCGGAGCGAAATCATCGATCTCGCCGAGGAGAAAGTCTATGAGATCGATCTGAAGAAAAGGACTTATAAGGTTACGACTTTCGAGGAAATGCGTCAGCGCCTGCAGAAAGCCCGCGAGGATGCCGCCAGGTCCGCAAAGGATGAAGATAAGGAAGAATCCGGCGAGAAACAGCTGGAGTTTGATTTCTCGCTTAAGGAGTCAGGACAGAAACGTACGATCAATGGCTATGATTGTCGTGAAGTCATAATGACCGTCACCGGCCATGAAAAAGGCAAATCGCTGGAAGAAGGGGGCGGAATGGTGCTGACGTCCAACATCTGGATCGGTCCCGAAGTCCCCGCCATGAAGGAATTCGCCGACTTTAACGCTCGCTATGCTAAAGCAATGGATGTCGCCTATGGATTCGGCTCGGCGGAACAGATGGCGGCAGCTACGGCACTGTACCCCGGAATGAAAGAAATGATCGAGAGAATGCAGGCCGAAAGCATGAACACTCAGGGGGTCCAGGTCCTTATTGAAACGACCATGGAAATTGTGAAGAGTGCGGCAGAGATGTCGCGAGAAAAGAAAGAGGAGAGCGAAGCCTCCAGCGCTTCACCTGCCCGGGGGCTCGGAGGCATGATCGGCCGCAGGCTTTCACGCAAGAAAGATTCTGCCGATGAGGGAAAATCAGCGAACCGCTCGCTCATCTTTACGACCAGAAACGAGCTGTTGAAGGTCGAGACCTCCGTTCCCGATTCAGACGTGGCCATTCCGGCCAATTTCAAAGAGAAGAAATAATCGACACCAGGTTTCTGTGCGGCAGCTGGGTGCCAGGCCCAGCTGCCGCACAGAAACTCATCTCCCAATGACGAAGGGGCGAACAAACTGGAGCTCTCTCATGTCGGCGGGATGAATATCGATCCGGACGTGGGATGGAACCGGTTCCGTGCCGAACATGGCGGGAGACTGAACATGCATGTGCATCAGCATGTCGTCAATGGCAGGAATCTTCGGTCCGTACTCCTGTGCGATACCATCAATGCCGCCGTTCTTGTTGATAAACACACGAATCAGCATCGGGCTTCCTTCGGCATCCGCCAACTCCCGCAATCTACCAATGTCGACATCAACAACGGCGGCAGTCATCCCCTCCCCCATGAGCAGATACCGCCGTCCTTCGAACGTCCTAAATCCGGTGCTGGCCTGTACAAGAACACCGGAAGTGTGCCGTTCGGCGTTGTCGAGGCTCGAGGGGACTACAATATTCAGGAACTGGTTCCGCGGCGGTTGTGTTCTCGACTTGAAGGCTGTGGCCACGGTTCCGTCCGGCAGGAAATCCACAACTACCGTGAAGGTAACCGCAACAGGGGTGTCGTTCAGAAGAGTAGGGAGGTAGCGCCACTGCCGGATGGCTTCGGCGGCAGCATCTGCCAGCAGAGGATGCCCTGCGACCGACCATATATCGATGACTTTTCCTTCCCCGTGAACCGTCACTTCAAATTCGGTTTCCCCCGCTATTCCGGCTCTTCTGCCGTTTTCAGGATAGACCGGCTCAGTCGTGGACACCAGTCTCGATGCCTGTACGGCGGCGCCCACTCTGAGCGGGTCTCTTGGAATGTAAGCGGGGGGCGAGCCGGCAATCTGTTTCTGCGCCGGCACAACCGCGATTTCCTGTGCATCGGTGAGAGTTGCCGTCGCCAGAAGCGTCACAAGCGCAGCGGCAAGTAGTGATGCAATCCGGCTGGGAGGTTTGAATTGCGTAATCCTGGTCAGTCTCCTTTCAATTTGGGTTCTGTTTTCCACGATGGCAGCGACGACGGGGAGGCGACGGCTCCGTATGTAACTCTCCAGCAGATTGACAATGGTATCGGCGTAGCGTTCACTGCCGCCGTCCGGCATGCGGCGGAGCGCCAGCGCGTCCGAGGCAGCGTCGCGGTCGGCGCGCATGCGTGCAAACGCCCACCAGATGAGGGGATTGAACCAGTGCAAAGCCTGCAGGACTGCGACCAGCCAACTGAGCCAGAGGTCGCCCCGCTTCAGATGGGCCAGCTCGTGCAGGAAGATGCAGCGCAATTCCTCAAGCGGAATCCGGTCCGCCAGATGCTCCGGCAGTAGTATTCGCGGACGGAGACAGCCGAACAGCGACGGGCTTTGCACCTGGCCGGTGAAGGCCAGCCCCACAATCGTCCGCACACCCATCGCCTGCTTGCAGTCCTCCAGCAGTTCCAGCATGGTTTTGGTTCCCGCATCGCGAAAATGTTCCGTTGTGTCACGCATGCGCATCAAGGCCCCATCCCGATGAGTCACAGGGACCGTGGTGCAGAGAAGGTTCCAACGCAGGTAACGGAGCGGATCGCAAACCACAGCATCGAGTCCCGTTAGGGACGAGACGAGAATAGCCCGGCACGTGAGTGCCGGGACCGTCAAACCGCAAAAGAAAGATCAAGTCCCATCGGGACGACCGAACAATGTTGCGCTCTGCGTCGTTGTAGCGGCAGAATCTTGCGGCTGTGCGAGCCTTGATCTGTGGCATAATCGGCTGTCCGCTTCGAGTGCAAAACTTTAACGAATGAGAGAGTTCAAAGATGATGATCCTCAAGAAGACCACCGTGTTCTTAGCGATGGTGATTCTCCTTCTGACCGCAGGCTCGGCGCAAACCCCACGCGACTCGGCATTGCTTCGCCATGAGAAGGAAATCGATGCCCTCATCAAACAAATGACACTCGAAGAAAAAGTGGCGATGCTGCATGGAAAACACATGTTCGTTTCCGCCGGGGTGGAACGTCTGGGAATCGCCGACATGAAATACACTGACGGGCCTTTCGGCATTCGCGAAGAATTGCAGCCGAACAGTTGGAACCCATTGGGCCTGGAGAATGACAAGGCGACGCTTTTCCCGACGGGTTCAGCGCTGGCCGCCACCTGGAGCGAGGAACTGGCGTACGAATATGGCGTTGCCATGGCGCGTGAAGCACGGTTTCGGGGGAAGGATATGCTCCTTGGCCCGGCCATCAACATCCAGCGAATCCCGACAGGCGGACGCACCTATGAGTATCTGAGTGAAGATCCATTCCTGAGCTCACGGCTGTCAGTCGGCTACACCAAAGGCGTGCAGGACAACGGCGTCGCGGTCTGCCTGAAGCACTACGCGCTGAACAGCCAGGAGAACAATCGGGGAACGGTCAATGTCATTATCGGTGAACGCGCCATGAGGGAGATCTATCTTGCTCCCTTCAAAGCGGCGGTGACCGAGGCGGACGCCTTTGGAGTCATGGCGGCTTACAACAAGGTAAACGGCCGATGGTGCGCGGAAAATGACGTGCTGCTCAACAAAATCCTTCGCGATGAGTGGGGATTTGCCGGCATGGTTATTTCCGACTGGGGCGGGACCCACAGCACGGTGGATGCAATAAAGAACGGCTTGAATGTTGAAATGCCTGATAAACGGTTTTTCGGTCAGGCTTTGCTCGATGCAGTGAAATCCGGATTGGTTTCTGAAGACATCATCAATCAGCGGGTCCGCGAAATTCTGAGGGTCAGGCTGGCAATCAAGCCGGTTCCCGCGGAAGACGCCAACAAGGAAATCACTTCTCAGCCGCCGCAGCAGCAAACGGCATACAAGGTTGCATCCAAATCCATCGTTCTTCTGAAGAATGACGGCGTGCTGCCGTTGCAGCTGAAAGGCAAACCGAGAATCGCCGTCATCGGTGCCAACACCGTTCAGACTATGGCAACCGGCGGCCTGGGCGCAGGCGTCAAGACGTTGTATGAAGTCACGCCGCTTGAAGGATTAAAGAACAGGATCGGCGACAGGGCCGAAATCATCTTTGCCAAAGGATACGAACCGGCTGCGCCCGGTTTGGGCAGCCCTTTCAGAAAGAGATCGCCGGAAGAAATAGAAAAGGAGAATCGGGAAAGGCAGCAGACTGCTGAGAAGCTGGCGAAAGAAGCCGTAGCTGCGGCGGCAAAGGCGGACATCGTTCTCTTCATTGGAGGGAATAACCGGCAGGTCGAAACCGAAGGCCGTGATCGGGACGATATATCGCTGCCTTTCGGGCAGGACGACTTGATGCGCAAAATCGCTGAAGTGAACCGGAACATCGTCACCGTGTTGGCAAGCGGCGCCCCCAATGACCTTAATGTCGTGCAGGGCGTTTCCAGGGCCCTGGTTATCTCCTGGTTCAACGGCTCCGAGGGGGGCAATGCGCTTGCCGACGTGCTTATCGGAAAGATTTCGCCGAGTGGACGTTTGCCGTTTACTCTTCCGGTAAAGCTCGCGGATTCGCCCGCCTATGCCCTGGGCAACTATCCGCAGGGAAGAAGAGGTACCGATGTTTTTGCCAACCTGGTTTCACAGATCACTCCGGGCGCCAAACCGGAAAAGGAAACCACCGCCAGACCGGCAGGCGGCGATCCCAATACCGCCGTCTATTCAGAAGAATCCCTGGTAGGCTATCGCTGGTTCGATACCCGGAAAACGCCGGTTATGTACCCGTTCGGACATGGTCTTACCTACAGCAAATTCGAGTACAAGACGCTTTCCATCGACAGGAACTTGTACGGCAAAAGCGATACGATAAATGTTTCCTTTAACCTGAAAAATACCGGAGCCGTGGCGGCCGAAGAGGTCGTGCAGGTTTACGTCCGCCGCATAAATCCGTCGGTTGAATGGCCGTACAAGGAGCTCAAGGCATTCTCACGCGTGGCCCTCAATCGCGGGGAAAGTAAAACGGTCACGCTGCAGATCCCGGTAAAAAGCCTGCAGTATTGGGACGAAAAACTGCACGCGTGGAATGACGATCTCTGTGACATCGAGCTCCTGGTAGGTGCTTCGGCCGGCGACATAAAACTCAAAAAGACCGTTCATCTGAAGTAAACCACCTGGCTAAACCTTTGTCTCGTTTCCACGAGATGCGGGAACCGGATCCGCGGCTGTGCGTATTGACTGCATTGGGGAGCTCGTGGATAAGACAAAGGAAAGCTCGTGGATGATTTTGACGTAATAAACAGGGTTCAAGCAGGAGACGTTGAAGCCTTCTCGATTCTGGTGGAGAAGTATCACCGGCACCTTCTGAACTTCATCTTCCGCCTCACGGGTGACGAGCAGCTCGTCGAGGATATCGGCCAGGACGTCTTCCTCCGCGTCTACAAATCGATAAGGAAGTTTGACATCGAGCGGGGCGTCCCTTTTTCTGCCTGGCTTTTCATCACTGCGCGAAACCGGTGCATCAGCGAATTCAGGAGAAGGAGCCTTCCGCTTATCCCTATCGGTGAGACGACTGATTTCAGAGACGGGCAGAGGACACCGGAAGAGACGGCGGCCCTGAAGGCATTCGCTGGAGCCGTATAGGAAAACAGGTGTCCCGCTAGGGTACTGCGCGTAAGCCGCTTGTTCGTCTGCCACGCTAATTTGCTTTGCTCGCCTGAAGGAATTGGGGAAGAATAGGGATCATCAATATTCCCGAAGTGGAAGGAGACGCCGGTATGCCATACACCTATGACGAATTGAAAGGCAAGACTGTTGCGGAACTGCGCGAAATCGCCGCAGGAATTGAGCACGAAGCAGTTCAGGGATATACGCAGCTGAACAAGGAGCATCTTCTGGCGGCGTTGGCAAAGGCCCTGAATCTCGACACCCACACCAGGCACAAGGTCACAGGGATCGATAAAGCTAATGTGAAGTCGCAGATGAAAGCGCTGAAGAAAGAGCGCGACGCCGCACTCGAGACTCACGATCGCGCCCAATTGAAGAAAGTCAGGCGGCAGATGCACGCACTGCGCCGCTCGCTGCGCAGGTCCGCGGCCTCTGTGGCGAAAAAGGAAAAGAAGTAGTCGGCCCGGGCAACTCTGATCAATCTCGAGTGCGCGGAAAGGGAAGAGTGTCAGCCATGAGAAGACTGTGCATTGCGTTGATGGCTTCCGGCTGGTTGCTGACTTGGTCAGCAACCGCTTCGGCTCAGTTTACGAAGAACTGGCCCGCAGATGAGCCCAAACCCTGGGAAGACCCGCAGATAGTCTCGATCAACCGTCTGCCGGCGCACGCCACCATGTATCCGTTCCCGGATCTGCAGGGGGCGCTGACGGGCGGGAAGGCAGAGTCGCCGTGGATTAGCTCGCTGAACGGGACCTGGCGGTTTCACCTCGCAAAGAATTTGGCTGAGGCCCCGGACGGTTTTTATCGAGATGAGGCGAGCCTGCAGGGGTGGAGCGAAATCAAGGTGCCGTCGAACTGGGAGTTGCATGGCTTCGGAATCCCGATCTACACCAACAGCAAGTACCCGTTTTCGCCCGTGCGCCCGCCGCTGGCCCCTGAACCTGACAACCCGATTGGGTCCTACGTCCGCACTTTCACTGTGCCGGCCGAATGGCAGGGACGGCAGGTTACGCTGCACTTCGGCGGTGTGACCTCATCGTTCTTCGTTTGGGTCAACGGCCGACGGGTAGGATACAGCGAGGATATGGCATTGCCGGCCGAGTTTGATATCACGCCTTTCATCCGGGTCGGCGAAAACAGGCTGGCGGTGCAGGTCATGCGCTGGCCTGACGCCTCCTACCTTGAGGATCAGGACCACTGGCGCCTCTCCGGCATCCACCGTGACGTCTACCTTGTGGCCCGTCCGCGTGTGCAGCTCTACGATTTCTTTGCCCGGCCCTCGCTCGATGATGCGTTCGTCAACGGGACACTCGATATCCGGCCGGAAATCCAGAACTACTCAGGCGAGCCGATCGACAACTGGCGAGTCGAGGCGCAGCTGTACGATGCCGGACTCAAGCCTGTGCTTGACACGCCGGCTTCAATCGACGTGCGACGCATCGTCCGCCAGAGTTACCCGATCCACGGTACCGTACCGTTTGTCCTGATGACTCTCCAGGTGCCGAACGTGCGCAAGTGGAGCAACGAAGACCCGTACCTCTACCGGCTCGTGCTCACGCTCAAGAACGCGAGCGGCGCAACTGTTGAGGCGGTAGCGACGAACGTCGGCTTCCGCGAAGTGAAGGTCGCTGACGGACAGCTTTGGGTGAACGGGCGGCCTGTGATTCTGCGGGGTGTGAACCGCCACGATCACGATCAGTACGAAGGCAAGGCAATCACGGTCGAGGTCATGAAGCGGGATCTCGAAGTGATGCAGAAACACAACATCAACGCGGTGCGGACGGCGCATTATCCGAATCCTCCTGAGCTCTACGAGCTGTGCGACCGTTACGGCATGTACGTAATGGATGAAGCGAACCTGGAGACACACGCGCTGGGCGGCTGGTTCTCAAACCAGCAGGAGTGGGCACACGCATTTCAGGAACGCGGACTGCGGATGGTGGAGCGTGACAAGAACCATCCTTCCGTCATCATCTGGTCGCTGGGCAATGAGTCCGGGACCGGTCCCAACCACGCGGCCATGGCCGGATGGATCCGCGACTTTGATCCCGCGCGCCCCATCCACTACGCCGGTGCTGCGGGCGGGCGGGGCGACCGTGTGCTCGACTATGAGTATGCCGATTTTGTGAGCCGCATGTATCCATCGCTCGAAGACACGGTACGGCTGGCGACGCAGGAGGGCGAAACGCGACCGTTCGTCCTGATCGAGTACGCGCACTCGATGGGAAACTCAACGGGCAACCTGCAGGAGTACTGGGACCTGGTGCAGCGGTATCCGCGGCTTATAGGAGGTTTCATCTGGGATTGGAAGGACCAGGGCATCGTCAAGAAGAATGCCGACGGGGAATGGTTCTGGGCTTATGGCGGCGATTGGGGACCACCCGACGTGCCCAGCGATGCGAACTTCATGATTAATGGACTCGTCTGGCCCGACGTGACTCCGAAGCCTGCACTCAGCGAAGTGAAGAAGGTCTATCGCTACGTGTTCTTTGAACCTGAGGACTTGAAGGACGGCCGCATCAAGGTACGGAACGATTACAGCTTCACGGATCTTTCGGCATTCCGCCTTGAGTGGGAAATAACGGCCGACGGCGTGCGTGTTGAATCCGGCATCGTTGATGATCTGCGCGGGGCTCCTGGTGAGACGGTGTCGGTGCGGCTCGGATATCGGCTTCCTGACGCTGCTCCCGGCGTGGAGTATTTTCTGAACCTGAGTTTGAAGTATCGTGAGGCCAATCGGCTTCTGCCTGCGGGACACGAAGCGGTGTCCGACCAGTTTGCGCTGCCGCTCGGGCGTGAGGTTGCGCCAACTGATCCTGCTTCGCTTCCGCGATTGACGCTTCGGCAACGTGCCGGAGAGGCCACAGTCCGCGGGCAAGGCTTTACGGTGCGTTTCGATTTGCGTGCAGGAACTCTTGCCTCGCTCCGGTTCGGTAGCACTGAACTGATCCGCAAGCCACTGGAGCTCAACTTGTGGCGCGCCGCCACCGACAACGACTGGGGCAACAGCCTGCCGCGTCGGGCCGCAATATGGAAAGACATGGGCTCACGCACGAAACTTACCACCGCCGCCGTTGTACGCCTGTCACCGCAGGCGGTGCGTGTGCAGTTCGACCGCACGATTGTTGACTCCAAGGGCGCGGAGGCTGCGACCTATACTACCGGTTATGTTGTGCTCGGCAGCGGCGACATATTCGTCGAGAATGAATTCCGAAAGAGCGACGACAAGCTGCCGGAGCTGCCGCGCTTCGGTATGAACATGGAGCTGCCGCGTGTCTTTGATCAAATGACCTGGTTCGGGCGCGGCCCGTTTGAGAATTACTGGGACCGCAACACTGCTGCGCACGTCGGACGCTACGCAGGCAGCGTGGCGGAACAGTACGTAGCGTACGTGAGGCCGCAGGAGAACGGCAATAAAACAGACGTGCGCTGGGTAGCATTGACCAACAATGAAGGCGTCGGCTTGCTTGCAGTAGGGATGCCGCACCTGAGCATCAGCGCGCACCACAATATTATTGAGGACTTCGACCATACGCAGGCGGGTTACGTCGAGCGGCACGAAGCGGTGAACCGCCATATCGATGACATCAAGCCGCGCGACCTGGTGTCGCTGAATCTCGATTACCGGCAGATGGGCGTGGGCGGCAACAACTCGTGGGGCGCGCAGACTATAGACAAGTACCGGCTGCTGGATCAGTCGTACCGGTACTCGTTCAGGCTCCGGCCCTTCCGCGGGACGGCGGACACGGCCGCCGAGCTGGCACGGCAGAAATTCCTCCTGCCCACAGATGACAATCCCTGATCGGCGCCGGCATGCGTAGAAATACGCTGGTGAGAATGGGTGGTTCCGCCAATTCCCGGATGACAGACGGCATGGTTGAATGCGGGTTTTCACCACCGTGATATCACCCTGTTTCAGGGTGATATATGTCTGTCTCGTTGACTACAAGGAGTCTGGATGCATGTCTGAGAACGTGAAATCATCCTGGGAATCCGAATTTCCCCTGGATCTGCAAAAAATCGCCGAACTGCAGCAGCTCGCCCTGTCCATTTATGCCCGGCAGGCGACCTGCGCGCTCTACTCGCTCAAGCAATTCCCGATGGTGCCACTGGCATTCCTCAACCTCGCGGAGCAGGGAATCAAACAGGCCTGGGACTCGCTGCTCTCTCCTCTGGGCATGGAGCAGGAACAGGAGCCCCCGGTGCCGCCGAGGCCGCCCAAACCGGCTACGCCTGTTTGTGAAAGATAGCGGTTTCGTTCTCCTGCAACCTGCCGCCATTTTTGCCGCTCGCAAATACGAATAGGTTCTATAAAATAGAATAGATGCTGAGGCCCGGCTCTGATATCGATCGACTTTCCTACGGTGTACCGCGGCCGGGCCTCGGTCCGTTCCCCACAGAGCGAGAGGAGAAATCAGGCGAATGAAACCAGGCGGCGAAAAGCATCCGAAGGGGCTGTTTGTACTGTTTGCAACAGAGATGTGGGAGCGGTTCGGCTTCTACACGATGCTCGCGATGCTCGTTCTCTACATGCGCGACGCGGCCCAGGGCTTCGGCTGGACGACCGAGAAGGCTACCGGAATCTATTCGTGGTATCAGGCGTTTGTGTATGCCACGCCGCTCATCGGCGGTTGGCTCGCCGACCGTTACCTAGGATACAGGAATGCGATCACGATCGGCGGTCTGTTTTTCATGGCGGGCTATTTCATGCTCGCCGTTCCTGATAACGTACCGCTCTTTTTTTTCGCTCTAGTCCTGCTCGTAATCGGCAACGGATTCTTCAAACCGAACGTCTCGTCGATGGTCGGCAATCTCTACCGCGAAGGAAGCCACCTCAAGGACCGTGCTTACCTGATCTTCTACATGGGAATCAACATTGGCGCCTTTATCGCGCCGCTCGTAGCCGAGTATGTGCAGACGCGTGCCGGCTTCAATCCGGCATTCGCGGTCTCCGGCATCGGCATGATTCTCTGTCTCGGCATTTTCTGGGGGTTCAGGAAATACACGAAGTTGGCCGACCGTGCGCACGGCGACTTTGTCAATACCTCAGATCCCGACGAGCAGGCCGAAGCGGTCGCGGTAACGGCCGATCTCCCGCCCAATCCGCGCCGCGACGCGATGGCCGCGGTGCCGGAGCGGAAACGGATTGCCGCCCTGATTGTCGTGTTCCTGATCGTGATCGTGTTCTGGATGATCTTCCATCAGAACGGATCCACCCTTACCCTCTGGGCCGACGACCACACCGACTGGCAGGTCAGCGGAATTATTTCGAACGCGATCAATCCGTTCTGGATTATTACGCTCTCGCTGCCGCTCGCGTGGTTCTGGGGATGGCTTGACCGGCGCGGCAGAGAACCTTCCACTCCGCTGAAGATGGCCTTCGGGATGACCCTCACCGGTTTGTCGCTCCTTCTGCTTTATTTCGCGGCGCTCGCCGGAGGGTACACGAAGCCGGCGGTGGAAGTTGTCGCAGCGGGCGAAACGCCGGGAAGCTACTATGTGCGGGTTTCGGAAAAACTCGCACGGCAGCACGGGCTGGGCGCTCCGGCAGAGGTCGAGGACAGGCGTCCGGATACTCTGGCGGGTCTGAAACCGGGCGAACCCCCGCCCGTTATCAGCGCATGGGCGGCGGTTTCAACTGCTGCAGCCGATTTTCGGCCGGCTGATTTCGCGGCAATTGAAGGGACGGAGGCCGGAACGCTCAGCATTACTCCTGTTGCCAGAGTATCTCCCATGTGGCTGATCCTCGCCTACTGCGTGATTTCCCTGGGTGAACTGATGCTCAGTCCGATGGGTCTCGCGCTCGTATCGAAGGTCGCACCTGCAAGGATGCGTGGACTCATGATGGGCGGCTGGTTTCTCGCCACCGCGATTGGTAACAAGCTGACGGCCATCGGGGCGCTCTGGGATATCTGGAGCCATTCGCAGTTTTTCCTGCTGCTGTCTCTCATGGCTTTCGGGATGGCTATCGTACTCTTTCTTCTCATCCGGCCTCTCAAGCGCGCCATGCCGGGAGTGTGAAACGCCGGACCGGGTTATACGCTTTTCAGCCGGCGCGCGGCCATGTTATCCTGACAAATCTACAAACTACAAAAAAGGAGAGGTCCATACCGTGAAGTTGATTCGATCTGGAGTTTTGGTCTGTTTCCTCCTGTCTGCCGGGATGGTTTTCCCTCAATCGGCTCCGGAGTCCGGGGATTCAGGATCCCTTTTTCCGGCGGTCGTCGCCCGAGTGAACGGCAAACCGATTGCCGGCCGCGATCTGGAACGTATAGTCCGCGCGGAACTTGCTCCCATCGGGAACCCGGCATGGAAGAATCTGCGGGAGGAGTACCGCCAGCAGCTGGTCTTGACTTCAGTGAACTCTCTGATCAACTCCAGGCTGATCTATGAGAAAGCTATTGCGGCAGGAACCAGTGTTCCTGAAACGGAAGTAACGCAGGAAATGGACAGGATCGCCAAAAGCTACGGAAGCGATGCCCAGATGAATATGGCCCTGGCCGCCCTGCATAGGGATCGTGAAACGCTGGAGAAAGAGTTGCGCGAAAGGCTGGTGATTGCGAAGTATCTTGATACCAACATCAAGGACAAGGTAGGCGTTACTCCAGAGGAAGTGGAAAAATATTATAACGACAATCCCGATGAGTTTAAACATCCCGAAGTGGTTCGGACGAGTCAGATTTTTATCGAACCGACCGCGAACACTCCGGAACAGGACGCAATCGCGAAACAGCGGGCGGAAGCGCTTGTGGCAAGAATTCAAAAAGGCGAAGACTTTGCCAAACTCGCCAAAGAGAATTCCATGGACAGTTCCGCCTCACAGGGCGGCGACATCGGCTTTTATTCGAGACAGACTACAACACCGGAATTCTGGGAAGCCGCTTATTCACTTCCAGTCGGCGAGGTCAAACTCATCAAAACCGACGCAGGGTATCACATCATCAAGGTCACAGATAAGAGAAAGGAAGGACGGTTTTCGCTCGACGAGGTGAAGAACCAGATCACCCTGCGGATCGGGACGCGGAAAGCTGAAGAGGAAACCGGAAAAATCATAAACAAGCTCCGCGAAGAAGCTGACATAGAAATCCTGATCTCCGCCGGCGAGCTGGTGAATCCATAATCCGGCGGCACCAGGCTCCTGGCAGAGGCGTCCATATCCCGATACGAAAATATCGTGGGACCAAGCGTTGTGGCAAGGGATGACAAGCAGGAATCATCGGCCGCGGCGGAAGCATTTTTCAGCCGGCTGGCAGAAGCGGGCGTTTCCGACGGGGACCTGTTCGCGCGCATAATGCAGGATCCGGAAGCTTTCGAGCATGCGGTGCTCGTCAGGAAGCTGCACGCGCTGATTCCGGAATTGAACGCGTTGGAGGAGAACCCGCGGGACAGGGACCCGAACATCTATCGCCCGATGCCGGTGATGCGGCACGTGCTCGAGTCCATCCGTCATACCTTCGGCTGGGTGCGCAGCTTCGGCGCCGACGAGTATGAACACGAAGAGTCGAGGCGCTGTGCGCTGCTGTGGATCAACACCGCCCTTTTGTTTCATGACCAGGGAGAAATCGCCATCCTCAAAGGGACGAGCCTGCCTCTCTGGTATAACTTCTCCGTTGAATGGACCAGGAAGAGAAGAAAGAGCATTCTGCGCGAGACCTATCCTTTCTTCGGCATCGATACTCCTGAAGGACGAAGCTACCTTAATCATCTGAAGCATCCTGAGATTTCTGCTGTGCTGGCCGAGGCTCCGCTTTCCCGGCTCGGATGGGATTCCCGTTCGATCCGGATCGTGCAGTTTCTCATCCGAAATCATTCTGTTCTCATCGAACAGGCAACCTATGGCCGCCTCAAGGACGGGAGGACTCTCGACACCGATGTGTACCGGGAGGTTTGTTCCGTTCACGAAGAAACAGGCATTCCCAGAGAAGATCTGCTGAAGATGCTCCAGGTTGTGCAGGTTATGGATGCAAATGCCATCAAGCCCGGGATGACGGAGATTCCACAGGAGACCATGATAAGGGTCTGGATGGCGTACAGCTATATGAGCATCGTCCTGATGGGTGGCGAATCTGTCCAGAGATCGAACACTTTCAGAAGGTGCAGGAAAGAGTTCAGCCGGCTGCGCAAGGAAATGCCCTTCGCGACACCGTTTGAGGAATTATTCAGAGAATTGCTGCGGCGGAGCGACACCTCCGCACACCTCGAAGAAGAAGACAAGCGGCTCCTGGAACAGGAACTGGAATATTTCGATAGATTCGAACTCATCAGGCAGGATCATATCTACATCAATAACCAGTTCAACAGACTGCTTCACCTGATCGAGAGAACTTCGGGCCGGCTGCTGACGGCGAATGACAAGGCAATACTGCTGCAGGCCTACAAAATCGCCTATAGATCTCATGACGGACAGTTTCGGCGCGCGTTCAAGACCATCCACACGGGAACCGCACGGCGCAAGTATATTGAGCATCCGATAGGGGTCGCCAAGATCATGGTGGAGTCATTCGGAGTGACTGACCCGCTTGTTCTTGCCACAGTACTGTTTCACGACATTCTGGAAGACACAGAGATAAACGCGGCCGACATCCTAGCGGCATTCAAGAATGAAGACGCCAAGGGGCGCATCATTACTGCGATCGGTATTCTTAGCAAGCCTGAGTCGCGCAAGCTCTTGAATTCGAAGTTGGATAAGGATCTGGAATACTTCTGGTACATCGGCCGGGTCCTGACGGCAGGCGACAGGGTTGTGAACGACGGGGAGCTTGCCGCCTGGCTTCGTTTTGTTCTTCCACGCATCAAGGCTGCCGACAAGATGCACAATCGTCGCTCGCTGAAAGCCAGAAAGCCGGAGGGGCGAATCAAGGAAATCTGCAGAAATGAAAATACGCTTGTAATGTTCATGGAGTGCTCCGATCTGACTTCTGAGGAGAAATCGAGGCTCTTGGCGGAATTCGACAAGAGCCTGTTCGAGATCTTTAGTCTGCTCGACTTCAGGGGTACGAGAAGCACGGAGATATTCCTGGAATCCCTCTCATCATTCAGACAGTTTGTGCGGGAGAAGGTTGAAGGGGGTAACGATGTCATGCGGCAGCTTGACGACAGGCTCCAGATGCTGCCACGGATGCTGCATGATCCGGATGCGCTCGTGGACGGGCTCAAGGAGATCGAAAGATCTCTGGCGGGATTCTGCAGCGAAGCGGGACTGGACCGGCGGGAGACACACGAGCTTCTGGATGCATTCACCTTGTTCCTGTTCAACGTTTCCGAGGTCAACTGGATCACGGATGACGGTAAGAGGAAGATCATCAGATTCCAGACGGTCATCCGCCTGTATAAAGAAAAAATGGAAACGCCGGACTGGCGGCCGGAAACGGCAGCAATGATCGATACTCTTGTGCGGTATGCGCAGGGGATTGACAATGCGGTTCCTCCGGTCGTCCGATACCGAGGGCTCCCCGATTACTTTGAACTTCTGTCGAAAGTGCCGCTGGTGCATCGCTGGTATGACGAACGGCTGAACAGGAAGAAGCGAGAACTCGTAGCACGCCTCCTGCCGCGGGTGGCAATGCTGCCGCTGAGCGAATTCGACTGGCTGGAAGGGAAGGGAATCAAGAGCGCTGACAGAGCTTCGGTCGAGAACAAAATCGGCGGACTCAGTGTCGGGTATCGGTCGGGAAGGATGGCGATTACGATCCATCACCGATGAAGAGCCGTCCGGTCACAGCAGCCCGGTGCTGAAGTAGCGCTCCGCCCTGTCCGGAAACACAGTAGCGACTATCCAGTCAGGATGTTCTTTTGCGATCTGCCTCGCCGCCCAGACATTCGCCCCGGAAGATGTGCCGCAGAGCAGGGAATTGCTCAGGGCAAGTTCTCTCGTGGTTGCGATGGCATCCTCATCCGTTACTTCGATGATGCGGTCGATAAGGGAGACGTCGAGAATATCCGGTATGAACCCGTCCCCTATTCCCTGGATCTGATGCAGACCAGGTTCATGTCCAAGGAGTGCTGATACGTTCTTGGGTTCCACGGCCACGACCATGACAGATGGATTCTTTTCCTTCAGGAATGAGCCGATTCCCTGCATCGTACCCCCGCTCCCGATGCCGGAGACGAAGGCGTCGATTCTGTCGCCGGTCTGTCGCCAGAGTTCAGGTGCCGTGTTGTCATAATGAGCCCGGACATTATGCGGGTTCTTGAACTGTTGCGGCATAAAAGCTCCGAACTCTCGAGCAAGCTCTTCGGCCTTCCTGACTGCGCCCGCTATGTTCTCGGCATCGGGAGTCAGGACCAGATGTCCGCCCAGAAAGTTGACTATGTTTTTCCTTTCGGCACTCATCCCCTCGGGCATCACGATGTAGACGTCGTATCCTTTCGCGACACCGACCAGGGTGACGCCGATTCCGGTGTTGCCCGACGTCGGCTCGACAATCTTCATGCCCGGCCTGAGCGTTCCCTCCCTCTCTGCTGCTTCTATCATGGCGAGGGCCACGCGGTCCTTTATGCTTCCCCCGGGATTGAGAAATTCCGCCTTGCCGACGATGTTTTCGTTGCGCAGCCGTACCAGCGGTGTATTGCCGATCAGATCAAGAACATTGTGAGCTTCCATGGTTCAAACTCTCTCAGTTTCATGTGTGAACGATCTTTATTACTTCTTTTTGCGGTTCTTTTCCACGGAATTGTTAACTGATAATTAGCCGTGGCGCGCGGAATCTGAAGTATAATCAACGGTCAAACCCGAAACCAATAGCGTTTAGCAATGCGTTCCCGAACGCAGGGCAACCTGACAGGAAAAGGATTCTGAAAATCAGCAGAGGAATGACAATTCAGTCACCGGCCATGGCGTCGTCGGATCACATCCAGCAGCTTTTCCCGTTTTCAGGAATGACCTGCGGCTCGGCGACGCATGGAGTTACACGGAGCGTTTTCTGATGTCGCCAATTGTCTACCTTATCCTGCCCGCTCTTCTTGTCTGCGTTGTGCTGGCTTCCGTGTGGCTGGATCGCTGGAGCGTGCCGGTGATCCTTGTAGCCCTGGGCACCGGCATAGTCTGTGGAAGTGATGTGCTGAACTTGTGGCACTTTGACGACATGGTGCTCACCAACGAATTCGCGAACCTTGCCCTGGTGTTCATTCTGTTTCACGGCGGATTCGTTACGAAGCTGGCCGACTTCCGCGTGGTGGCGCTTCCTGCCGGCGGTCTCGCCACGTGGGGTGTGCTTCTGACCGCGGCCGTGACCTTCTCCGTGCTGTACGGGGTGCTTGGCTGGTCGATGGAGCTGTCGGTGCTGCTTGCGGTAATCATATCGTCGACTGACGCGGCGGCGATTTTTTCAATCCTGCGAAGACAGTCGCTGCCGACCCGGTTATCCTCGACTGTTGAAATCGAGAGTGCCGCAAACGACCCCATGGCGATTCTACTGACAACGGTGGCGGTCGCTACGTTCGCTTCCGGCAAGGAGTTCAACAATGTCACCGTGCTGCTGTTCTTCTGGAAATTCGGTGCCGGTCCAATTCTGGGGTATGGCGCAGGACGGATTACGATCTGGATGTTCAACCGCGTGACACCGGAGGACCGCGGCCGCTATTACGTCCTGTTTGTCGGGCTTCTGCTTCTGACCTATGGTCTGGCCGAGTCGGCTGAGGCAAGTGGGATGATGGCGGTCTTCACGGCAGGATTGGTGATGGGAAATCGGCCGTTCGTGCACAAGCAGGGTGTGCTGAACTTTTCAGAAGCGCTTTCGACGATCGTCAACATTGCGATGTTTGTGATGATGGGTCTGCTCGTATTCCCGCGCGAGTGGTCGGAGGTATGGCTTGACGGACTGCTGCTGTTCGTGGTGCTGACGTTTATCGCCCGTCCGGTTGCTGTTTTTCTCGGGACATTGGGGATGAACTTCGGCTTGCGTGACAGGATGTTCGCCTCATGGGCAGGATTGCGTGGCGCGGTCCCGATCGTCCTGGCCACCTACCCTGCTGCGGCGGGACTCCAGCTCGGCAATCAGGTATTCAACCTGGTATTTTTCGCCGTCATCCTGTCGATCCTGGTGCAGGGTTCGACACTGGGAACCGTTGCCGGATGGCTCGGCCTTTCCCGGCCTGCCCGTCCGAAGGCGATGTTCAGTCTTGAGATGATCACGATGGCGAAAAGCGATTACGACGTTGTAGTCATAGATCTGCCCGGGCCGAAAGGGGGCGAAGGACCGCGCATACGTGATCTGGCACTCCCTGAGGGCGCGGTCATTACGCTGGTGTGCCGGGGTGATCAGGTCGTACCGCCGAAGGGTGAGACACGATTGAAAGGTTGGGACCAAGTCACTGTCCTTGCCCACGCTCCGGACGAAGACAGGATCCGGGAGACGTTCATGAAGGCCTTCCAGTCGCACAAGACGCAGGCGACTATGGCTTCATGAACTCCTCGCCCGGCATCCAGGACCTCACTTGAAGGGAGCGGAGAGCTCATCGAGTCTTTGAAGTTCGCGTGCCGACAGCTTGAGGTTGAGGGCGCCGCAATTTTCTCTTGCCTGTTCCGCCCGGCTGGCGCCGGGGATAACCACAACGTTAGTGTTGAACTGAAATAGCCAGGCCAGGGCGACCTGCCCGCAGGTGGCTCCATGCGAAGCAGCGATCCTGCCAAGTTCTTCGATTACCGGACGGCTGCGTTCGAGTCCGGCGGAGCGAAAACGCGCCATCCATTTGCGCGGTCCGGGCCGGCTTTTCACATATGCCGTGTCCTGGTGATATTTCCCGGTAAGGAGCCCCTGTTCCAGAGGCGAATAAGCAATTATCGTGACGCCGAGTTCACGGGCGGCTGCTATGGTGCCTTTTGATTCGACCCGGCGGTCAAGCAGGCTGTACTTTACCTGATTGGATGCGAGGACCAGGCCTCGCCGAACCAATTCGGCGTGCGCCCGCTGCATGCGCGATGCGCCGAAGTTGCTCACCCCGACGGCGCGGATCTTCCGCTCGGAGACCAGATCCGCCATCGCCTTCATCTCATCCTCGACTGAAGAAAAACTGAACGGGTTATGCACCTGATGAAGGTCGATGGGGAAGGGAGCAAGATGCTCGATGCGCTGCCGTATGGTGCTCTTGATAGAATGGGCGGTGCGGAAAAGTGGCATCCATTTCGTAGCTATAACGACATCGCCAGGGGCCTTTCCGGCCCTTACGAGCGCGACCGCGAGTGCGCGTTCCGAAGCGCCGTTTCCGTAGATCTCCGCGGTATCGAACCAGTTTATGCCGCCGTCAAGTGAGGTCGCCACCACCTGATCGACGCTCGACTGTGGTAGGGTCTCCCAGAATTTTCCCGCCAGGCCCCTGCCGGCGGAGAACTGCCAGCATCCAAGCCCGACAGGCGTCACCTCCATATCGGTCTGTCCCAGCCTGCACAGCATTGCACTCCTCCAGTGTCAAAGGCCTCGCCGCCTCAATTCCGATTCCGAGAATCCGAAGTAGTGGCCGATCTCGTGAATGACTGTAGTGATGATCTGTTCTTCCATCTCGCTCCGGTTCCTGAAGGCCAACTCGAAGCTGCGTTTGTATATTTCGATGCGTGTCGGCTCCAGATGGAGATCGAATACCGAGCGCCTGTTGTACGGGACGCCGACGAACACTCCGAAAAGGAGTCTTCCCTTGTGCCGGCGCCTGAACGGCTCAGGCACATCCTCTCTTGCAAGCACCCGGATGTTCTCCCGCTCCAGAATTTCCCTGAATTCTTCGGGGATTCTGTCGAGGGCTTTCGCGATCGTCTCTTCGAATTCTTCAAGATTCACAATTACTATGATAGCCCAACTGCTTCCAGGTGTGTGAAGCGAACCTCAACTGAGAATCGTGTAGCCGAGACCGCGATACTCACTTCGAAAGGATGACCCGTTCACCACTCTCAGGATCCCCTCTGTGCCAATAATAGCGAGACACCTGACTGCCGTTAAATTAGAGTAGGGCGGTGAGGAAAAGTTCTGGTGAAAAAAGCTCAAGTGAAAGTAGAGA
>Ga0123335_1001598_pt1 | contig 36318 bp, 20 predicted proteins | sample BiotimSIPDNA_2_FD_89707 | JGI IMG/M metagenome (GOLD analysis project Ga0123335, IMG submission 89707) | Anaerobic biogas reactor microbial communites from Washington, USA - Biogas_R2 time_0 SIP DNA | ecosystem: Engineered > Bioreactor > Anaerobic > Unclassified | place: Washington, USA... | reverse complement strand
TGCGGTTTTTGTTCATGACTTCTCCTTTCTAGCCTACACATTTTGGCTGGTTGAGAAGTCCTATTTCTACTGAGGCGGGACAACAACACTTCGGGTGGTGGTGTTCCAAAAGTTTTATGGCGTACGTTTATACGTGTAATTTACAGGCAAGGTGCAAAGGGAGTCTTAACAAAAATGAAACGAAACGGATTTACCCTCATCGAATTACTGGTAGTGATTGCTATTATAGGAATCTTAGCGGCGATTTTATTGCCTGCCCTCGCGCGGGCCCGGGAGGCGGCGCGCCGTAAATCCTGTCAGAACAACCTGAAACAGTGGGGCACCATTTTCAAGCTCTATTCGGATGAACAGAAAGACTACTGGCCGCCTATACAGATTACCAATAAGAACATACCCGGCTGGCCTGGTGTCGGAATCGACTATGAAATGCTCGAGATGGCCACCACGCCCCAGGTGGCAGCCTGGTATCCCAATTACAACAGTGACCCGGCTATTCTGATCTGTCCTTCCGATCCCGAAGATGATGTGGACACCCTGAAAGATGATGATGACGAGTGGGATTTCTGGCAAGAGGACCAGACTTACAAGGCCGCCTACAGCTATGTGTACATCGGCTGGATGTTTGACCTGCTGCAGCGGCCCTATCTGTCCCCGATTGATATTAACGAACTGGCCAATCTCGGCGCAGCGGCCGCAGCCTTCGATTTTAATGTGCCCGAAGGCGGCCTCGTGTCTAAACAGTTCGGCAAAGCCGCGGACGCGCTGTTGGGCCGAGCCCTGGCGTACGTGAGCGGGAACTGGAACTCGGACAAGCCCATTGGCATTGTGCCCTGAACCTGGTTGCCGACAGCGATCTTCCGGTGGAGTCCGGCATTGGCAATGGGGGCGGCGATACCATTTATCGTCTGAAAGAGGGTAATGAACGGTTTCTGATCACCGATGTGAACAATCCCCAGACTTCCGCCATGGCGCAAAGCGGCATTTTTGCGCTGATGGACCAATTCGGCAATTTGAGCGGCATCAAGTTCTTTAATCATGTGCCGGGCGGCTGCAATGTGTTGTACATGGACGGGCACGTCGCATGGGTGCCCTATGTGGCTCCCGCGCCGGGACAGGATAACACAACATCCATGGACCTGGGCGCGACCCAGCCAGTCCTGCCGAGCTTGGCGAGCGTCATCGGCCTCTTCAATATCCAGAACTGACCTCGCGTGTTCATAATGCGGCTCTTGCCCACAACTAAACGATTCATAGTATTCGTGCACGTGCCTTGTGCTCGTAACTTGTGCTCGTAGCTTGTGCCCGTGCATCGTGCTCGTAACTCGTGCTCGTAACTCGTGCTCGTAACTCGTGCTCGTGCCTCGTGCTCGTAACTCGTGCTCGTAACTCGTAATCGTGCCTCGTGCTCGTAACTCGTAATCGAGAACGTGAAACATAAACCCGATTACGAAACACAATTACGATGGACGATTACGAACCGCGAGTCACAATTAGCGTGCTCAAAAACGCGTGGGAAAGATAGAGAACCTCTTTTTCCGCCTATGGGTCAATGAACTGCTAGAACCGGCGCAACGCGGCATAAGATGCTTCCGGCGCTGTTAATGTCGCAGACAACGCACAGGGTCGAGACAAAAGAAATGTTGCGGGTTCCGGTCGCGATAATAGTGGCCGAAACCCGCAACGTATTATTCAGATCAAAAGCGGTGCTGGTCTTTCAGACCGTGCCGCCTTACTTGGGATCAGACGGCGGTCGGGGCGGGGATCTCAAATCCCGGTCGGTTGGCGTCCTTCAGCAGCGCGTTTGCCGCGGCGGCATTGTCGCCGGTAAACTGTTCCGTCGCCGGGTCGAAGGTTACCCATGGCCCGACGATGTACTCGTTGCCGTCTTCCGGCACGCCGACGCCCTTGTTCATGACATCATGCAGTTTCGCGAAGTGTTCATAGGCGTCCGGATTGTCCCCGAACTGTCCCGCCTTGAGATTGAACGGCGCTTTCACACCCAGCCGATACGAGTTGTTGATCAGGTGGCCAAGCACGCAACTGTAATGGGAATCCGGGGCGTTGCCGTTGGCCATGTTCGGATCGCCCGCGCGGCAGGCGGCGATGAAACTGGTCCAGTTCCCGCCGGGAGTCACCTTGCCTTCGGGAAGGTTAACGTCTTCCCCCGTGTCGCTTCCCTTGGCGTAGTACTTGTTGCGGATGATTTTACCGCCGTCCTCGAAGTAGTATTCATTTTCGACCTGGTGTTCATACCCTTCATAATTAACGTTGCGCACGTTGAAGAACACGTATTGCCCGTTGGGGTATTGGGCGATGCCGAACATGGTGTTGGGTGTTTCGCCCTGGTCGTTCCATTGGAAGCGTCCCCCGATGGCCATCGCCCGCACCGGGTGAGTCTGGTCGGTATCGATAGCCCAGCGGGCGATATCCAGCTGGTGTGTCCCCTGGTTGTTCAGGTCGCCGTTACCTGATTTCCAGAACCAGTGCCAGTTGTAATGGACATAGTTCTTGTGGAACTGCTCGATTTGCGCAGGGCCGCGCCACAGGTTCCAATCCAGGTATTCGGGCGGGTCTGAGGACTCCTCGAAACCGATGCTGCCGCGAGGTTTGCAGCAGTAGCCGTAGGCGATTTTCAATTTTCCGAATTTGCCCGCATGGATCGCTTCGTGAAGCCCGGCGATCTGCGCGTCGCTCCGGCTTTGCGTGCCATGCTGGATGACCACACCGTATTTTTTCTGCGCTTCCACAACGACCCTGCCTTCGGCGACATCATGGCTCATCGGTTTTTCGACGTAGACGTGTTTGCCGGCCTGGGCGGCCCAGATCGTCATCAGGGAATGCCAGTGGTTGGGCGTCGCGATGGAAATGGCGTCCAGGTTCGGGTCGTCGAGCGCCTCGCGCACGTCGCTGACGCCCTTGGTTGCATACTTGCCTTCGGTTTTCTTTTCCAGGGCCCGTAATGCCCGGGCCAGGACCCGCTGGTCCGGATCGATCACGTAGGCGATTTCCACGTTCTCCTGTTCCAGCCAGCCCCCGATATGGGACTGGCCGCGGCCGTTAAGCCCTGCCACAGCGATACGAAGGCGGTCGTTGGCGCCGATGACGCGCGCGGAGGCTTTTGAGCCGCAAAGAAGCAGCGAGGCGCCCGCGAAGGCGGACGTGGAGCGGATAAACTGGCGACGGTTCATGAGTGGCATATCTCATTTCTCCTTTGATTGTTGGAATTGCAGGACATGGCGGACGCAAGCGTCAGTGAACATAGTAGTGAATTTGGGGGGGTAAATCCAAGCCGGCAAAAGTGCCCATTGATTCCCCTGCGTCCAAGCCATTAAAATGACGTTACTTTCAAGGATGGAGAAACGGAGATCCCAATGACCCAATCGAACCGTATTGCCTTTGATGTTGATAAATATCTGGCGGAACAAACCGCCGAAATCATGGAGCGTATTCAGCGTTTTGACAACAAACTCTACCTGGAGTTTGGCGGCAAATTGATTTTCGACTATCATGCCGCACGCGTGCTGCCCCACTATGATCCCAACGTCAAGATGCGACTTCTCCAGAAAATCAAGGACAAGATCGATATCATTCTTTGCATCTATGCGGGGGACATCGACAGAAAAAAGGTACGCGCCGATTTCGGCATTACCTATGACGTGGACGTTATGAAACTGATAGACGATCTGCGACGGGACTGGAACCTGGAAATTACCGCCGTGGTCATCACCCGTTTTGAGGACCAGCCGTCCGCCCTGCTCTTTAAGAACAAACTGGAACGGCGCGGTCTGCGCGTATATACCCACCGCGCCACGAAGGGCTACCCCACGGACGTGGATCTTATTGTCAGCAGGGAAGGCTACGGCAGCAATAGCTATATTGAGACGACCCATCCTCTGGTGGTGGTTACCGGACCGGGACCCGGCAGCGGCAAACTGGGCACCTGTCTCTCCCAGTTGTACCACGAGTATGACCGGGGCGTGCGGGCCGGATATGCCAAGTTTGAAACCTTTCCCATCTGGAATCTCCCCCTGAAGCATCCGGTGAACGTCGCCTACGAGGCGGCCACGGCGGATCTTAGGGATGTGAATGTCATCGATCCTTTCCATCTGGAAGCCTGCGGAGAAACCACCGTCAATTATAACCGTGATGTGGAAGCGTTCCCCCTGCTGAAACGCATCCTGCAAAAAATCTCCCGGGAGGAGAGTCCCTACCGTTCACCCACGGAAATGGGCGTGAACCGCGTCGGGTTCAGCATCGTGGATGACGAACTTGCCCGTGAGGCCGCCAGGCAGGAGGTAGTCCGGCGGGTATTGCGCTGCCGCTGCGAATACATGATGGGCCTTGCGGAACGCGAAACCGTGGAGCGGGTAGAGCTCATTATGAATGAACTGGGGGTACAGATAGAGGACAGGCGCGTGGTGGTTCCTGCTCGGGAGGCTGCGGAAAGGGCGGAGCGCAATCAGAAAGGGAACGACGGCATATTCTGCGGCGCCGCCATTGAACTGCGGGACGGCACCATTATTACCGGCTGCAACTCCCCCCTGATGCACGCCGCGACAAGTACCGTGCTGAACGCCATCAAGCACCTGGCGGAGATCCCGGATAGGATCCACCTGATTTCCCCCAACATTATTGAGGCTATCGGCGACATGAAACGGGGCATGAGAGACGGCAAAAGCATCAGCCTTGATTTGGAAGAGGCCCTGATCGCCGTGGGCGCCTCAACGCCTTCCAACAGCGCCACCACGCTCGCCATTGAACAGCTCAAAGAACTCAAGGGCTGCGACATGCACATGACCCACATTCCCACCCCCGGTGATGAGGCCGGATTGCGGACCTTGGGACTCAACCTTACCAGCGACGCCTGTTTCGCCACGGAAAGTTTGTATATTATTTAGGCCTTTTACTCCAGCCGCGCCTGTTTCGGCGCGGTGAGGCTGAAGGCGACCGTTTCATTTTCCGTGCCCAGGTAGCCGCCCCAGCCGACACGAATAAGAGATATGGCCGAGGTGTCCAGCGGCTTATCCGTGACGGCGGACCAGCCCGCCCGTTCAAAGCGGTTTAAGGCGGTGTGACAGCAATGGTGCCCGGACGCGTTCATGGGTATCCCTGCTTGTGCGAAATATTCAACCCCGGACGTGTCCCGCAGAATCACCAGCAGTGGTACGGACGCCTTTTGTCCCTCGGGTAGCCACACGTCTACAGCTACATACGCGGCCTGGCTCAGGTCTACAGGCTCGGGATAGGTGAAGATGGTGAAGAGAAAGGTGTCCACCGCGTTCTTGGTAATGAGGCCTTCCGCGCGCCATACCGACTGTTCGGGCATGTTCCGCTCACCATCCTGTTCAAGTGAAGGGGTAACAAACTGGCCGTGGGAAAAGGTTGGTGCGGTTTCCGGAAACGGGAGAGTGGTGATTCCCGGGATGACGTTTCCTTCGACGGACTTTCGAAGCGGGACAATGGCCTCCCGGAAACGGTAGAGCATTCCCCCGTAGGCTTCGAGCCGGAGGGGTATGCTTTTCCCGCTATCCAGTGCTGTAATTTGTCCTGTGGCGGGATCCCATTGTTCCGCCGCCCCGGCCGTGGGTAAATTTAGCGTCCCTTCCCAGGGCTGTCCACTGTCATTGATGATGAAGTAAACATGGTGCCCGTCGATAAACCGGTGCGCCGTGCGCAGGGGGGCGGTTTCATCGCTCACCTGGCCGTCCTTTTCCAGTACGGCGTCAAGCACGGCCGGCAGCAGCGCCTCCGTACCCCGGGGCAGGAAGATGCCCACGCCGCCCGAATCATTTACCATCATGCCCGACGCATCGCCTTCCCCGAAGAAGGCGCTGCCGATTTCCTGAACGCGGGAGGAGGGAAATTCCGTGTCGCTGTTTAACGGCCGTGATGTAAGTGCGACGATAACACCTCCGTCCAGGTAAAAGCGTTCCAGATTTTCCCAGGCGGCCAGGGGTAGCGTGTCCGCATCCGGCAGCACCACCACGCGCCAGCGCAGGTCCCGGTAACACAGCGCGCCGCCTTCCACGCGGGCTTCGACAAGCGTTCGGGCATCGATATGGGTAAAGTCGCGCCGTGATAGGAACAGGTTCTTTTCGGCGTCGTGAAAAACGCGTTCGACCCGGTGCGCTTCCGGGGGCGCGCCTGCGACCCAGCGCGTGGCGGGGGTGAAACGCACCCAAGCGGACTCCACGGGATAAAGGAGTGCGATATCGTTGACCTGATAGCCGCCGCGCAGCATCGTGCAGCAGCGTCCGACCCACGCGTTGAGCCGGTTCATCTGTTCTTCGTCCAGTTCGCTGAAAGAGTAGTAACTCGTGATGGTGTTGATACCGTTTAGCATCAAACGGTTGCAGGTTCCTCGAATTTCCTCCTCGGTCACCACGCGCACGGGTCGCGTGTCGCCTTCAGCCCGATACCGCTGGGAATGGTCCGAAGTCTCGCTCATGGTAAGGACGCGGCCCTCGAGATCCGCTGCGCTGCCGATCATCCTTGCCACATTCCAGGGCACACTCTCGGGAATGCTGGTCAGGCAGTCCATGCTGGGCGCGTCCAGTCGCCGCAGGCACTGGAAGAAATTGCCGTAGAGGGGGATGTGCGACAGAAAGGACTCTTCGGCCAGCAGGTGGCCGCCGCTGGGAATGTTGTGCTGACGGCCCCAGTCCTGTATCTGGCCGAAAAAGTTTTCCGAGACCATCTCGCCCACGGTGTTCCAGAAGTCGTAGCGGAATTTCATGCCTTGCGAATTGGCGTTCGTGAATAAAGCGGGCAACAGGGGAATCATTTCGTACCCGCGCCGTTGTTGAAATTCGTCGGCAAAGTCCGCCGACCACGGCAGCACGCGGTGCTTCTGCTCCGCCAGGAACAGGCTCATCAGGGACGGTTCATCCGTAAAGGTCGCCGCGAAATAGTGTCCCAGGTCATCTCCCAGCCTCTTCGCGTATTCCTGGTGTGTGATTTCGATAAAACGCTCCGTGGGTTCCGGCGGGAGCAGGTTGATGTAGGGGAATTTGCGAGCCAGGCTCAGGGCCGCATGAGTGCCCTCATATAAAACACTTTCGGTAAAGACAAACACATGCCAATCCCCTTCAGGCGCGGTCCAGTCAAGGCGGTTTTCCTGAACGGAGGCGGTGATATCCACAGCATCTCCCGGGAAAGCAATACCGTCCCGCAGGGGGATGGCCACGGCGCGAAAAAGCGTGCCCGGCGGCAGGTCGAGGGAGACAGTCCCGTCGACGACGGGTGCATCCGCGGCATTCATGCCCCGCGCTTCGTATTCGGGATGGTCGCGCAGGGTGAGGCCACCCGCGGAACCGGACGGGTAGCCGCATTCATCGTACAGCCACAGCGACATGCCCAGGCGTTTCGCCTCGTTAATGCCCCGGATAAAGGCTTCCCACTTCGCCTCGCTTTCCATGTATTCGTTGAAAGAGACATTAACGACCATGCCGCCCAAACCCTGTGCCACCAGTTTCTGGAAAAGCTGGTCCTGTTCCTCCAGCCCATCGGGCAGGTTATGCACGATCTTAAGAATACGCGCGTCCGCTGACGGGACGGCGAAACGTTCGGCGAGGGGGCGGTCCGGCTGCGGCCAGTCAATCGCGGCGGACATTTCCGGGTCCACAGCCGGCGTTGCCTCCGCCGACGCCGGTGTCAGCGGGAAAAAGAAAGCCACGCAGGTAAACGAAAAAAAAAGTGATTTGGCAGATCGAATGAAGGACATGGGCAGATACTCCTATGACAGAGGCAACAGTTCATGTTACGGGGATGTTAACGTGGATTTTGCCTCTTTGACGGGCGGGAATTCAAAACGGCGCAGTATGTGGTACCGGTGTCGGGATGATCGTACTGCAGAACACGGGATGGGCAAGCATGTGCAGGACAAAACGACCCTGTGTTCTTATGGGTCGGTTTTGCTGTATCTCCTGTAGGCCTCCGCCACGTTTTTAACAAATTCCGGTTTGTCTTTGGGCAGGCAGTACATAACAACGCCGGAAGCGAGGCCGTTTTTCGTGGCTTCCAATCCGATCTCCAGGCATTGCTTGATATAGGCCGGGGTTGGTTCGTCCGGGGACTGGGAATGCTTGGTCCCATAGACCATGACCACGAGAGGCATCTTTTGCGTCAGGCCGCCCATTGTCGTGCGTTCGTTTAGCCATTCCCGGTAGGTGGTGATCTGCGGCAGCAGGAGAGACGTGTCCGACAGATTTTTGTGCGGATAGAAATAGGGGAAAATAACGCCGTCAATGACGCCCGCCTCGACATGGGGGGCGATCGTTTCCTGGTATCCATAATAGCATACCACCAGGAAGGCCAGTTGTGGGGTGATCTTGTGGGCTTCTCCCATCATTTGCTTGCAGTAGGCGGGTGTGAACTTGCTGACATTGCCGTTAAAGTCATCTATACAGAGGCCTTTTATAACGGGGTACTGTTGCGCCAACCGGGCGCACTCAACGGCCCACTTGATATAATCGTCGCCGAAAGGTTCGGGGACGCCCTCCGACGGCGGAGTCAGGTACAACCACAGGCCGACACCCGCCTTTTGGAATTCCGGGGCCATGCGCTGGAAATCTTGCCATGCCTTAGGGTAGTGCTTTTCCTGCCACACCAGGTGCATGTAGTCTTTCGCGCCCATTTCCTGCAGCACCGTCAGCAGGCGGTTAATATCCGTGTTTTCCTCCGGAGTGCGCACGCCGACATTGACATAGTCGCCCACAAGCGGTGTAAGTGCGGGTACCTCTGGCCCGGTGAAGCCAGCCGCTTGTGGCTTAGATGCGGCGGGCGTTGCCTCCACCTGTTCCGCATGACAGCACAAGGTTGAAAGTGCGGACAACAGGACACAAGTCGCTATCAGTGCTTTCATTGCATAATCTCCTTTGATTTTCAAAGTCTATGCTTCCCTTTTCCATAATGTCAATCAACAAAGGGGCAACTGACTGGTAAAAGAACGGAAAAGAATGGGAGGCAGACATTCCTGTCTGCCCATATTCTGCCGGACAGACTGGAAGGTCTGACCTGCGTTTTACCCTGTTACTCCATTAAGTCGTGTTGGGCTTCCGGTGGGATGACATAGTGTTCCGGGGGCTGCAGGGTGACACGGACCCGAATGGGAGAAACGATACCGCCCGGTGCGCTGAAACGGGCCGTATAGTCGCCTTTAGCGAGTACCGTAGCGGGGGCGTCATTTTCGCTCAACACCGGTTCCGAAAATTCCGGGCCATAACGGCGCGACGCTTCCCCTGGCCAGAAGAACCCGTATTGTCCCGCTGTCAACGGACCTTTCCACACCAGAACATGCCCGTCAATTTCCACCTGCGGATTCTCCAGGAGCTGTTCGTCTACCGAGGCCAGGGCTTTCACGTCATCAATGGCGCAGGAGACGGTGGTATTGGCGGGCAATCCATTGTAATAGAAATTCAGCACACGGACCAGGCTGTAATCGATTGGATCCGTTTCTGGTCGCGGGATCTGATGGTAGCGCCAGCCTTCATAGTCATTGGTGATGTAGAAGTCCGTGGCCTTCACGCCGTCCAGCATCTGCAGTTTGAACAGACCGCCCTTGCCGTCGCCCTTGAGCCAAAAACCGATGGCCTGGTGGGCGGACAGATTCAGCGGCGGGTTGAAACTTTTGCCGAACACGGACCAGCCTGTGTTGGCGTCAAGCGTGTTTTCGGCGGTGTAGACGGCGCAGCGGCCGCCTGCCCTGGCATCCGTTTCGCTGATGCGGATATGGTGCGCCACACCCGCAAGCGTGGATCCCGCCATCCCGTTCGCGGCGTCCAGAACCGGCTCGATCTCTCCCGGAACTTTCAAATACGGCGCGAGCGTATCAAAACTTTCCAGCGTGACCGCCTCGGCCGCATGGTAGGCCGGACCTGCTTCCAGCCAGGGCCCGGGTTGCACATGGAACTGAACACCTACCGCCGCCGGGCCGTCCGTAACCCGGACCGGCCAGGAACACGCGGCTGTTTCCGTGCCGGTAATCTCATGCCACGGCCCGTAAGCTACCCGCTGAAACACATCGTTTCCATCCTTCTTTACCAGGCGGTATTCGCGGCGCATATCGAGCAGGCTGGCGCGTTTCTCCGGCGTTTTTACACCGCCCAGCGCGGGATCGACGCGAAGCAGCGCGCGCATGGTTTCCGGTACGCGCCCCGACAGGCGCAGCCGTTCATAGCGGGAAATCAGATCCAGGATTTCACCGGTGAAGGGATGTTTGGAAGCGGCGTCCAGCGACACCTGGAACGACATGGAGGAATCGTAGCCGATGGTTGCGCCTAGAATGTACTCGTACATGTCCGGGGTGCAGCTGGTGTCATAGCCGTAATACCAGCCGATGTCCAGGGGCATGCCGTTGCGTTTCATGCCGTCAAATGCGGGGGAGCGCTCATCGAGGTACCCCTTGAGATCGCCGTGACCGTCCGCGGACGCGCTTCGCGCAAGGATGTGCCAGGAGTAGTGGCTGTAACTGCTGGCCTGGATCAGGATATCTTTGCGGGCGAGTTTGTCAAAGAAGGCCTTGTGCAGCCGGGGATTGTAATACCAGTGTTCCCCCTGGAGCCGCTCCGAACCGTCGAAATAGATCATGTCGATGTCGCAGGCGTTGGCAACCCGGGCGAAATTGGAGGACACTTCGTCCATAAGCGTCGTATCCATGTCGAAAAGAAAATAGCCGTAGGAGCGTTTCAGATGGCGCACCGGCCGCCCCTTTTCATGGGCGGTGGCCCTGGTGCCGAGAATGCCTCGTTGGCACTGCAGGAATCCGAAACGGGTATCCAGGGACCGCGCCCCGTAGGAGATCAGTTCATCGCCTAGCTGCACCACGGTGCCGTCGCCCAAATAGCCGCCGTCCTCGGCGGGGAAATCAGTGGGTGCGGCTGCCGTAAGCAACATGCCCGTATTTTCATTTACGTCCGCCGCGAGAAGGGCCGAGGCGTCACGGACCAGGCGCGGATCGGGTACGGGGGTAAGGTAGGGATCAGGTGGATAGATGGACGGGCCCAGGAAATGAAGGCCGGCGTGAAATCCTTCCTCCTGAAAGCGCCGGAACGTGCGTGCGAGTGACTTCAGGCCGTCGGGAAAATGATCGGTGTTGATCTCGTAGTGGCCCGTGGCCTTTGCCCAGGATTCCTGGCCCATGAGAATCATGTCGAACCCGCCGCGCCGGGCCAGTGCGAGCACGGGTTCCATCTGGGATTCCTTGAAACGGGTGATGAACAGGTAGGAGCGCTTGATCCCCGGCGACCGTTTGTTCCATATCCCTCCCGGCCTGGGGGAGGGCAGGCCCGCGGCCGCTTCGAAGCGTTCCATGACCTCCATGAACGATTCGCGCGGGGCGGCGAGAATCCCAAATCGGGCGGGTTGCAGGCCGTATGTGGCAAGGGTTTCCAGCGCCAGCACTTTGCCCGGATCGGCCCAATAGGCGGAACCGGGTTCGAAATCCTCGAGCAGCACCGCCTCCTCAACGCCGTTACGTTCCACCACCGCCTCAATATGATCAACGATGCAGGTCACGGTTTCATGGGCCGGGATGCCGTTGTAATAGATATTAAGGCCGGTGACGCGTTCCGGATGCAGCGTGTCGTAGGGGGCTTCCTCAACAGTGACGTGTCTCCAGCCTGTGAAGGTAATGGGGATATAGGTGTCCCGGCAGCCGCCTCGGTCGTCGGCGGGCTGGATTTTCAATTGTTCACCCTTGCCGTCGCCATGCACCCACGCGCGAATAGATTTCAGTCCGCTCAGGTCGAGGGCGTGGGGGAGTTGCCGGGTGGACACGGACCATCCACCGGGTTCGGCGGCATTGTGCGCCGTAAAAATGGTCGCGCCCTGTCCCGCCTTGGCCTGATCGGTTAGTGTCATGGTGTGGGTGCATCCGGAGCGGTCGGATTCATGGCGCGCGAGGCTGCGCATGAGCGGGTGGATGTTGGGCTCCGCCGCCGACAGCGAGACGGTGTGCGAGGCCGTGCTGCCGGCATTGAGCGTGCCCAGTATCTCCGCGTCACCGGGCAGTGCCAGGGAAAACAGGCGCAGTTTTTCCGGTGGCACCGAGAATTCCAGCCGGGTCAACTCAAACAAGGCGAAGCCGTCGCCGGGTAGAACGTCATACGCGCACAGTCCGCCTCCGGGGAACGTGGCGGTCAGGCGGTCCGATTCAAGGTGGACCAATTCCGGAACCAGTCGGTCCTCACCAACAACAACCTCCAGAATGGGTTCCGCGCATGCAGGGAAGACGTCCTGTCCCTCGGGGACTTCCATCGTCGCATATCCCTTTTCGTCAATCTTCAGGACGGCGGTTCCCAGGTTGAATACCGTTTCTGCCCAGGCGACTGTCTGTACTGTGGACACCACTAACACCGGGAGACAATAATATAAGCGATGACGATTCATAACGATTCCTTTAACGAAGTATTCAAATCATTGTTGTTTCATAGGCTATTCTAAATCAAACACAAACAGAACAGGGAAAATGTGCGGGAACTAGTATGGTATTGGCTGAATGGCCGTCTCTTTTGCTATGATTTATCCAAGGGTGCGATGGGGGGCAACGTAAACACACCGATCACCCCATAGAAAGGAATATCCAATGAACACATCGCAGATCTTGCAGGACTTAGTCAGCATGTCCCATTACCTTGGCGACGAGCGCCGGGGGTATGCCATACTGGGAGAAGGGAACACCTCCGCCCGGATAGACGGGGACAGCCTCTATATAAAAGCATCCGGAACCTGTCTTGGCACGATGACTGAAAAGGATTTTCTTCCGGTATCCATTTCCCGGGTAACCCGCATTCTGGACGCGAAGGATGCCACTGACGCGGATGTGAAGGAAGCGCTACGCGGCTCCCTGATCGATTCCGGCGAAGTTCGCATGCCCTCCGTGGAAACCATGATGCACGCCCTGCTGTATGCCTACCCGGAATATTGTTTTATTGGACACACCCATCCGGTGGCTACAAACGGCATCCTGTGCTCCGTAAACGCCGAAGCGGCTTTTTCAGGACGCTTGTGTCCTGATCATATTGTTGTTATGGGCCGCGCAACCGTATTTGTGCCCTATGTGGATCCCGGGCTGGTACTGGCCAGAGAAGTGCGTGACCGGGTGCGGTCCTTTGTTGAACGGGAAAATGAGCTTCCCAAGGCTATCGCACTGCAGAATCACGGGCTTTTCGCCCTGGGCCCGACGGCCAAAGCGGTGACGAACATTACTGACATGGCGGAAAAGATGTCCCATGTCTTGATCGGCGTTTACAGCGCGGGCGGTCCCCAGTTTATGACGCCCGCCGACATAGACCGCATCGCCACGCGCCCGGATGAAAAGTACCGTCAGGACAAAATCGGCTGAGTAGAAAACATATCCATTACTCCAGGGAGCGAACACAACGCTCAAGACACAGAAGGTAATCCTAATGAGCAAGATCGATACATTTAAAGAGGCGAATAAAGCACTTCCTGAAACCTATAGGGCTTGGCAGGTATTTGGCGCCGGGCTAGAAAACGTGGGGAAGGACGGCAAGCCGGTGTCCGTGCCGCTGCGTCCTCCCGCGCGCAACGAGGTGCTGCTTCGTGTGGACGCGCTGGGATTGTGTCTTTCCGACATGAAAATTATCGCGCAAGGCGGCAATCATCCGCGCCTGCGCGGCCGTGATCTGCAAAACGACCCGACGGTCCTGGGCCACGAATGCGCCGCGACGATTGTCGCCGTCGGCCATGATTGGAAGAACCAGTTTCAACCCGGCCAGCGCTTCATTGTTCAGGCCGACATCTACTACAAGGGTGTGGGCTACGCTTTTGGGTACATGATTCCCGGCGGCCTGGCGGAATATGCCTACTTCGACGAGCGCGGACTTGCCGGGGACGAAGGCTGCTACCTGCTCCCGGTACAGGAAGGGACCGGCTATAGCGAAGCCGCGCTGAGCGAACCCTGGGCGTGTGTCGAAATGTCCTACGCCCTGGAAGACCGCGTGGAACCGACCGGCAAGAAACAGTTGATCGTAACGAAAGACTGCAGCGCCTGCAAAGAGCGTTTTCCGGGAGCGACCTTTGTCTCCCCGGCCCTGGAGGGCGTGGGGGAGGAGACCTATGACGACATCATCATCGCGAACCCGACGCCTGCGCTGGTGGAAACCCTGGGAGCGCGTTTAAACCCCAACGGGTTTATGTTCCTGGTCGGCGAACCCGCCGAAACCGGTGATGCCATGATTGACGTGGGCGCCGTTCATTACCAGAACAAACGGTACCTCGGCGGCGGTGACACCCTGGACAAGATAGCGGAAGTCAACCGGCGTCAAGATTTGCTTCCAGGCGGAACGGGGCTTTTTATCGGCGCCGGCGGGCCCATGGGTCAAATGCACGTACAACGCGCCATTGAAAAGCAGAACGGGCTGGGTTGCGTGGTGGTGACCGATCTGGACCGGAAACGCCTGGACCATATCGAAAACCGTTTTGGCACGCTTGCGCGTTCCCGCAATGTACAACTCATTACACTGGCCCCTACGGATTTCGATAGTCAGGAAGCCATGAACGCACGCATCGTTGAACTTGGCGGTCCGGATGGTTATTCAGACGTGGTCGTGCTTGCCCCGGTTCCCGCGCTGGTGCGGCAAGGGGCCGGCCTGGCGGCGCGAAATGGCTTCGTCAACCTCTTCGCCGGACTGGCAACAGGCACTAAAGCGCCCGTTCCCATCGAACAACTTTGCCGCGGCGTCAAGATGATCGGGTGCAGCGGCAGCCGTATCAGTGACTTGAGGGCCGTTCTTGCCATGGTTGAGGGCAAGGCACTGGAAAGCAACCGTAGCGTGGCGGCCATCGGGGGGCTTGATGCCGCCCACCTCGGACTAAAATCTGTGAAGGAGGCTTCCTATCCGGGCAAAATCATTATCTACACCCAGGTGCCTTCCTTTCCCTTGACCCCGCTCGAGAAACTGGCAGAAACAGAACCAGACATTGCCGCCCACCTGAGCGAAGATGGTTCTTGGACCAACGAGACGGAACGTGCTTTCCTGGAAAAGTACCTGCCGTAGGGAAGAGAAAGGAGCCCGGGTGACGCGTTAATTCGAGACGTGCGCACCGCCCCTCCGGGTAAGCCACTGAAGCAACCGTTTGAAATCGTTGATGATCACATACATGGACGGTATAATAAAAAGCACGATAAAGGTGGCAAAGAGAATACCATATCCCAGAGACAAGGCCATGGGTATCAGGAAACGTGCCTGCCGCGAGGTCTCGAAGATCATGGGGGCCAAGCCGCCGAAAGTCGTCAAGGTGGTCAAAAGCATCGGGCGAAAGCGCTGCACGGCTGAACTGTAGATGGCCATAAACGGATCCATGCCCTGTTCCCGTTGATTGGCGTTTGCGAAATTGATCATCACCAGTGAATCGTTCACCACCACCCCGGACAGGGCGACAATACCGAAGATACTGGGAATGCAAAGGTCGTATCCCATGAGCAGGTGTCCCCAGAAGGCACCAACAATGCCAAAGGGGATGCTCAACATGACGATAAAGGGCTGCAGATAGCTGCGAAACGGAATGGCAAGCATGGCATAAATGGCCAATAAGGCCATCGTAAATGTAATACGCAAACTACCGAAACTTTTTCTGATATCGGACTGATGCCCTTCAAAAGAGTAGCTTAGCCCGGGATAATCCCGGGTATACCGGGGTAAGATAGTCTGTTCAATCGCGGAGAGCACTTCCCCAGCGCGGCTTCTGGGGACGACATCGGCGGATACCTGCACAACGCGTCTTCCATTCCTTCTGTTTATGGTGGTGTAGGCTCTGCCCCGGTCGAACTTGGCAATTTCCCGGAATGGCACAAACACGCCGGACGGGGTGCGTAGCATCAGATCCTCAATCATCTGTTCAGAGGCACGGTCTTTTTTGGGCAGCCGTACCATGACTTTAATTTCATTTCTGCCCCGTTGTTGACGCAACACCTCGGCGCCATACAGCGCGTGCCTCACCTGCCGGGCAACTTCACGGGCGGTCAGGCCGAGGCTTTTCCCTTCGGCTTTCAACGTAAAATCAATTTGATTTTTTCCTGGCTCAAATCCATCGTCCACATCTTCAACGCCGGCGAAGGAAGCAATATCCTGGGCCAACTCCGCGCTCACCTTTTCCAGGATATCCATATCCAAATGCGTTATTTCAACCGTGACAGGACGCCCCCGTCCGCCGGGCCCACCCGAGTCCGCCGCGAAGCGCATGGTGTCTATACCGGAAAGTTCGCCCACCTCCGCACGCCACAGCTGGGTAAATTCGGAGGTACTCATGATATTTTTACGGATATCCGGTTCAATCAATTGAGCCCTTACCCTCCCGACATGACCGCCCCCTAGTCCGATATCGGTAACCACGGCGGTGACTAACTCGGGATGACCTGCATCTTCCGCAACTTTCCTGGCGGCATCTTCAATGATTTTAACAAGCGCCTCTGTGCGCGAGACGGGCGCGCCATAGGGGAGTGCGATCTGCGCGTCCGCATAATCGGATTCCATGACCGGGAACAGTTGAAATCCCATTCTGCCGCTGAAGGCATACGCCAGGGTCGTGATCAGCAACGTCAAAGAAAAGGCCATCGTCACATAGCGGTATCGAACCGCCATCTTTACGACAGGCCCGTATTGATGGTGGACCCACCAGGTAAATCCTCGACTGAAGGCCTGCTGCCATCCATGCAGTACTTTCAGGAGTCCTTTCAACTGACGGTCATGGTGGTGCCCCAAATGCCCGGGCAGGACAAACATGCATTCGATCAAGGATATTGTAAATGTTATGCATACCACCACGGGGATCATCTGAAACATTTTGCCTGTGGTGCCCGGAATGAAATAGATGGGGATAAACGCCGCTATGTTCGTGAGGATGCTGAACACAACCGATACGGCCACCTCACGTGCGCCGGCAATGGCGGCGTCCAAAAACTTCATCCCCTGCTGATGATAAGAATAGATGTTTTCACCGACTACGATGGCATCGTCCACCACGATGCCCAGCGCAATAATATACGCGAAAAGAGACATCATATTAATGGTCACGTCAAAAAACGGCAGAAAAAGAAAGGAGCCCATAAAGGAAATGGGCACGCCCATCATGACCCAAAAGGCCAAACGCGCCTCCAGGAAGAGCCCGAGCAAGCCCAGTACGAGCACCAAGCCTATGGCGCCGTTCTTAAGCAACATGCCAAAACGCTGACGATAGGTCTCTGAGCGGTCATCATAGACATCGGTCATGACTCCGGGCGGCAAATAGGCCTGAAATTCCTCCAGTCGGGCCAGCGCGCCATCGGAAACCTGCATCGGGGTTTCCTTGCCAATACGGTATACCTCAATCATTACAGCGTTCTTGCCGTTATACCTCGAAAATCGGTCTGTATCGGCAAAACTGTCATCAATATCGGCGATATCACGCAACAGGACTTTGCTGCCGCTTTCCGTGTTGATTATCGGCAGTTCGGCGAATTGCTTACCGTAATCCCGTCTTTCCTTAAGTCGAACGAGGATTTCACCACCCTCTGTTTTCATGCCCCCGGCAGGAATATCGGCGGCGCTTTCGGTCAACTTTTGCGCCAGCATGCCCAGGGTCAGCCCATATCGGCGCAATTCATCCTGGTGCGGCTCAATACTGATTTCAAGCGGGGGGAGGCCCTCAATATCAGCCTGGGTAACGTCGGGTGACTGGACGACAAACTCGCGGAGCCGCTCCGCCAGGGCATGCAGGCTTGTATTGGGCACATCGCCATACAGGACAATACTAAGGACCTCACGACGCCACTGGGTAATACGGGTTTCAGGTTCTTCCGCCTCCTCGGGAAAGGTAATGATACGGTCGACCTCGCTGGTAATTTCCTGGGCAAGCCTGAATACGTTGGCGCCGAGCAGCAATTCAATGGTAACGGTGCCCATTCCTTCCCGGGCTTCCGAAATGACTTCGTCCACCCCCTCCAAATTACGCACGGCTTCTTCAATGGAAAGGAGGATTGAACTTTCCACTTCTTCAGGACTGGCCCCCGGATAAGCCACGGAGACGGTAACGGTATCAAGGGATACATCGGGGAACACTTCCTGGGTAATGTTCCGAAGCGAAAGAAAACCACCGACCAGACAGGCCAACATGATCAGGTTGGCCGCCACGCCGTGACCTGCCATCCAGGCAATCGGCCCGCGGGTATTCCCGGAATGCTTGTCCGGGCTGCTCATTGACCCGCATCCCGCGCATCGACTGTGCCCGAAGTTTCGTCTGTATCCGAAGGGGCGGCGGTGCGCAACAGCATCCCTTCCACGGGCGCAGCCAGGTCGGTGATGACCAGGGCCTCCCCGTCTAGAATGCCGTCAGAAATATACACTTCTTCCTGGGAACTCCAGGCCACGGTCACCGGACGAATGTTCAAGGTGTTTTCCGGGGTCATTATCCAAACCGTATTTCCCTCATGAAGATGGGTGCGCGAGATGGACGCAATCCCGGGAATGGTTTTGCCTTCGATAAGCACCCGGACAAAGGAATCAAGCAACAGCACCCGCTCCGGGGCATCATTCGCATGCAGGTTCAGAGGGTCCTCAACGGTTATAAGAAGGCGCGCCATGCGCCCCTGCGGCTCAAGATCCGGAAGCAGCCTTGCCACATGCCCGGTTCGGTGGTGTTCCTCGCCCCAGGCCACCGGATTGTAGACCCGGGCTAAGGAGCCCAGTTCGTCATTTGACTCCGGCAGCACTATCCATGACAGTTCATTCAGTGGCACGGATACTTCAATCCAGAATACATCGGTGCCCGCCAGTGTGGCCAATGAGCTTCCCGCCGAAACATAGGCGCCCTTTTCAACAGACCGGGTGAGAACAACGGCATTGAAGGGGGCGATAATGGCAGTCCGCTCCAGATCGAGTTTCGCCTTTTCCACCGCGCTTTCAGCAACGGCAACCGTTGCTTCCTTGGCTGCCAACTGGGGTTTTCGCAACAACAGATCAAGGTCCGGCGCTTCAATATTCTCCAAAAGCAGCTCGTATTCGCTCCGGGCCACGGCCTGTTGCCCCATTTCGATGCGCACCTCGGATTCGGCCTTTACAAGATTGCCTTCTTGTTGTTCAAGGGCAAGTTCATAATCCTCCCGGTCCACCTGAAGAATCTTGGTATCTTTCTTCAGGATGCCGCCGGGGACAAAATCCGGGCTTACCTCCGTAATCTGGCCGCTTATTCGCGCCGCCAACTGTATGCGCAACGCGGGGATTACCGTCCCCATGGCATGTACGATAACCTGTCTATCCTCCAAAACAACCGGAACGGTGCCCACCAGAACAGCCTGCTTACGCGGCTTCTGTCTTTCAGGTACGGGACGGTTAATAAGCCAATACCGCGAAATAACGATTGTCACAAGTACCAACGTCGCAATCAAGAGCAACTGGATAATGGAAAATAGTGTTCTAAAAAAACGGGACGTTTTCAGGGGTTGATTGCCATCAGTTTCTTTATAGGCGCTCATACTCGTTTTTCCCATAGTGGGGGAAACACCATGTTTACACTCCGCATTCTGTTTTTAATTACTTGATTGGACCGATGTTTCGTCGACTCCGGTTAATCCGGAAACGCTCTCTTGCTCCGGCATATCAAGGCCATGTTTTTCCATCCAAGTGCCGCCCAAGGCGAGGCAGATCTGGAGCCGGTATTGGAGGCGAACGAATTCCGCCTGTACTATGCGCCTCTCCACGGCCTGCAGTTGCGTCATGGCAGTCAGGACCGGCAAATAATCTATCACGCCGTTCAAATAGCGCTGCATGGCCTGTTCATACGTGTCTTTTATGGCCTTTTGTTCCTGTTTCAGCAATTCGACATATTCGGCCTGTTTTTCTTCACGCATCATTGCCAGTTCCACTTCCAGAACACTTTCCAGGATGCTTAATTGATACGCGGCAAGGCGTTCTTCAACCACGGCGCGGGTGCGTTCAACTTCCGCCTTGCGCCGTCCTCCGTCAAAAAGCGGCCCTGTCAGGCTTCCCGCCAACCTTGCCAGCCAGTTGTCAAAAATGGCGGTCCACTCTTCCGCGTTATAGGACGCCCCGGCGGAAAGCCTGATCGCGGGCATCCTGTCCGCACGCGCGGCGCTAACATACCAATCCGCTGCCTGCAGGCGCAAGCCCGTTGCCCGGACATCGGGGCGGTTTGCCAGCAAATCCGCCGGCAAGCCCGCTTCGGGCAAGGGACCCACTTCCGGTAAAACATCCGTCTTGATGGCAGGCGTATTTCGAGGCGCCTTACCCATCAACACAGCCAATTCGAGTAATGCCGCGTCCAGCGACTCTTCCAGGGTCGGTACCAAAGAGGCGGTCTGTGCCGTCACCTGCCGCTGTTGATAGACATCAAGCGCCGTGGCGAGGCCCCTGGCAAAGCGAAACTTTATAAGAGTCAACGTTGTCTCGTTCAGTGTATGCTGCTCATTAACCAGGTTTAGCACCTGCCGGTTGGCAGCAACTGTCAGCCACTGCCGTGCAACCGTTCCGGAAAGGCTCAGCATGGCGCCGTATACATCTTCCCTGGACGACTCCAGTTCAAGCAGGGCCGCCTGATGCTGCGAACGGACACGCCCCCAAAGATCCACTTCGTAACTGCTCGCCAACCCGAAACTGTAGGAATGGCTTACCGTGGTAACGCTGGAGGGGGGGGATGCTTCCGTCAAGGTCTGGGCTGCCTGGAGGCGTGACTGCAGGGAGCGAAGTTCAGAGGAGAACGAACTTTCGCCACCGCCTTGCACATCCGGATTCAGCAAGGTTCCCAATGCGGCCAGCCGTTTGTTCAACACTTCCAAATCAGATGCTGCGAGATCCGCCTGCATATGACGGCGGCTGACGGAGGTTTCTCCCGTAATACTCAGTTCCGGGAATCTGCCGGCTCCCGCTTTACGTGCAAGTTGCTCTGCCTGCAACAACCGGGAATTCATCTGCTGCAATGACAAGTTGCCGGCCAAAGCCGCCTCAATTAATTGGTTCAGTTCCTCGGAATTGAACGAGGTCCACCAACATTCCGGAACAGGCGCACCAGCGTCATACAACGTATAGGCTTCAGGAAAAAAGGCTTTTTGATCCCTCGGTTCGGGATCAAAACGGGCACAGCCGAACACGGCCGCAATAAAAAACAGGACGCTTGTAATTGAAAGAAAAAAACGCATGTGATCTCGTGCTTATGGGTAACTACCAATAGCATTGGGATGCTTCGCCTCTCGACAGGCGTTGCCATGCTTCTACTCTCAAGAAATAAACAGACATCCTGATAAGGGCGATTTCCTCATATGAAGAACATGATGATACAAAATTAGGCAGGACAATTTCATTATCTGTGAAAAGGGACTTCATTCCCTTGCGTTTGACACACTCTACAGACACGATGAAATTTCGTTGGAGGCATTCATCAGGACTATTCCTCCCGGTAGGATTTGATACCATCTCCGAACGAATGCTAGAATTCAGCGACCGGTTCTCAGGGCGATAGTCGCTCTGACGCTAAGAGGGAATCCGGTGAGAATCCGGAACTGCCCCGCAGCGGTAAACAGGAACGAACGGCGCGATCGTGGTGTCTTTTCAACACGGTAAACGCACTGGTCCCATTGGATGGGGCTGGGAAGCGGCGTCAAGTAGGAACAGCCTCCAGGGAATATGCCTGTAAGTCCGAAGACCTGCCGGAAAAAGTAATGCGACGCTATTCTAATTCTGAAAGCCATGTTCGAGGTGGAATATCGCAGAGTCAATTTCCCCCTAGCATGCCTTGACGACTTGAATGGCCCGCAAGAAACGAGGGTTTCATCATGAATCAAAATGCACCAGTTCCCCACCCGACCTCCTTTTCATCCCTTGTCGTAAGACACAGTCTGTTATTGATTGTTGTCTTTCACCTTGCATTGTCAGCGGTTGCACAAGGGCCGTCTTCTTTAAACCAAGCCCTGATTAAGCCTTATTACATGTTTCCGGTGTCTTTGGAATCAGCGCTGGTCAGTTTTGACTGGGACGCCTCGGGGGCACTCCACTATACCGTGGGTGACCCAAATTACGGGTTAAAATTGGAAGTATATAAGCTTTCACAAGACACCCCAATTCTGGTTTATGAAACCGCAAGCGCTTGGGTCGGCTCATTGCTGACTTGTATCGGAGATTACATTTACTTTAATGACGGCGGGGATTACTTGCGGGGAGACTTTAATTACTATTTCTACAACGCATCAAACCCGGAAACCGTGGTGCCTCTGCTAATAGCACCTTACGGCGCCAGCCTCTGGGGTGTTACCGGCCGCGGTACGGATGAACTTTTTGCTTCCGGTTCCACGGCAACCTGGGGACCGGCATCGTTATTTTACAGTCCCCTGGACAGTTCGGGCATGCTGGAATCCACGCCTCCGGTGGTATTCGGTGAGATTGGCGATTCCCCTGGCCCCATGGCCTTTGATCCCTCCGGTAATCTGTACTATGTGCCGGGCTATGCCTACAGCGGCACGGCAACGATTTACCGTTGGAACGTCCAGGAGGTGGATGCCGCTTTGACAGGCGGGTCCGGTATGGGTCTTCAGCCCGCCGGACACGACTGGGCGACATTACCCGCGCCCTACGACGGTGCGACAGGCATGATTGCCGACCCCTATGGGAACATTTATGTTACGGCAACATCCTGGGGCGCGCCCAGCCAACTGCTGGCATTCAGGGAAGACAACGCAATGGTGACACCCGCCGCGGAATATGTTGGAAGACTGGAAACATTACGTTACCGGGATAACGCCATCTACATGAGTTGCGCGAACGGTATTTTTCGTATGCCGTTACTCACCGTGGAATTCTCCCTTGAAGACACGGATGTACTGGCCACAGTGGGGGAGACCGCGGTCTTTGCGATTAACGCAACAGGCGGCATAGGCAACCGAAGCTATCACTGGTACCGAATGGACGATCAGAATACGAGAGTACTCGTGGGAACCGACCTGTCCCACTATTCCATGACCGCCCAAAGTGAAGACTCGGGAACCGTCTATTTCTGCCTGGTCAAGGATGATGTGTATTCGATTGAATCGCCCCATTTCAGCCTGACGGTTCAAGACCCGGTACCCTTGGCAGCCCCCGTAATATTGTTGTCCGGCGCGATCATACTTGCCGTGGCGGGCAGTATCGTGCTTATTAAACGCCGTTCCCCGGCAGAAGATATTGCCTGAAAACAGCCCGGCCGAAAAGTTGCAAAACACTCCTTGTTTTTGCTAAAGTATGTTCACTCTCTTGAGGGGATATGCAGCCATATACGGAGACGTAGTTCAGTTGGTTAGAACGCCGGCCTGTCACGCCGGAGGTCGCGAGTTCAAGTCTCGTCGTCTCCGCCATTTGTTTTTATGCCGCCTGGTTTTGCCAGGCGGTATTTTTTTTCTCACGGGTGAAGCACGGAAAGTTTATAAGGCCTATTGGACCTATAAAAAGGGCCCTGCGGTAGTTCCGCAGGACCCTTACGTATGCTGCAAGCGTTTTTGGGGGATCAGTCACACAGTTCGAACACGCCGGCGCCGCCCATGCCGCCGCCGATGCACATGGTTTCCAAGCCCCACTTGACACCACGCTTCTTCATCTCATAAATCAGCTGGGTGGCAAGTTTTGCACCCGTTGCACCGAGGGGATGACCAAGAGCGATGGCGCCGCCATTCACATTGACAATCGCCGGATCGAGATTGTAATGCTTGACCACGTACAGGGTCTGCGAGGCAAAAGCTTCGTTGCACTCAATCAACCCAATGTCGGCGATAGTAATGCCGGCCTGCTTCAAGGCACTGTCAATGGCGGGAATCTGGGCCGGCCCGAGATATCCGGGATCACCGGCGCCCACGGCATAGCCGCGTAAACGCGCCATCGGTTTCAAGCCCAGTTCCTTGACGGCCTTAGCGCTTGCGAGGACGGTAGCCGCTGCACCGCAGCTGGTCTGGCTGGAGTTACCGGCCGTGGCAATGCCTTTTCCGCCAGGCCCCGCAAAGGCAGGCTTTAATTTGGCCAAACCTTCCAAGGTGGTCTCAGGGCGGGGACCCTCATCCGTGTCAAAAGTAAACGTTTTGCCGTTTGGCGCTTTGACTTCGAGCGGTACGATTTGTTCCTTGAACGTGCCCTTCGCAATGGCCTCAGAGGCGCGCTGATTGCTCATTACGCCCCATTCGTCGCATTCTTCACGGGTAATGTTAAAGTCCTTGCCCATGTTGTCCGCGCATTGGCCCATACCGGTATAAGCGCGGGGATTGCTCTTGACCAGCGACGGGTTGGGCATCAACTTGTTACCGCCCATGGGGATAAGACTCATGGACTCGACACCGCCCGCGATGGCGATATCGAGCATGCCGCACTCAATCTTGGCGCCCGCGATGGCCATAGACTCCAATCCGGAGGAGCAGAACCTGTTCACGGTCTCGCCGGGAATGGTATCAGGCAACCCTGCGATAAGCAGGGCCAGACGCCCGACATTCATGCCGGACTCCGCTTCGGGAAATGCACAACCAAGAACACAGTCTTGGATCTTTTCTGCTGGAATGCCGGAACGCTTTACGGCTTCCCGAATCGCGGCGGCGGCCAGGTCATCGGGACGCACATGGGCAATCGCGCTGCCGGCTTTGGACCGGCCCACAGCCGTGCGAACGGCTGAAACTACATATACGTTTTCCATGCTTACACTCTCCTTTAGTTACGCAGCGGCTTGCCGCTGGCAAGCATGTTCTGAATCCGCGCCTGAGTTTTTTCGGTACCGCAAAGGCTTACGAAAGCCTCGCACTCGAGATCAAGGAAATCCTGCTCGGTCATGGGGGTGCCTGCGGCACGATCGCCACCGCACAGGATATTCGCAATATGACTGCTGATCAGCATATCATGCTCGCTCGCCCAACCGGCTTCTTTCATGCCCCAGACACCGGCTGCAAAAACAGCCTTAGCGCTTTCACCCAGGGCGTACAGGCGCGGCTTGCGCGGCGGGGCATAACCCGCCACCACCATGCCGCGGCATACCGCCTTGGCCTTCTGAATCTGGTGGTCATAGTTAGGCAGCACGATGTCGCTGGCACGGAAATAGCCCAGTTCGATCACTTCGGCGCCGCTGGTGCCGACTTTCGCGGTCGCAATGTTTTCAAAAGCCCGGCGCACAAAGGGGAAGGCGTCATTGGGCTGGATGTTCTCTGGCATATACTCCAGAGCGCGCACCAGCAGTTCCGTGGTGCCGCCGCCCGCAGGAATCACACCCACACCCACTTCAACAAGTCCTGCGTAGGTTTCACCGGCCAGAACGACTTTGTCCGCGTGTTGGCAGATTTCCACACCGCCGCCGAAGGTATAATGATGCGGCGCCGCAACGACGGGCGCACTGCAGTATTTCATGCGCATGCCGATACCTTGCAGGCCGCGCACCATGTCTTCGAGGCCTTTCCAATTCTCCTGCATGGCGTCACCCAGAACAAGCATCAGGTTCGCGCCCGCGCAGAAATGGGGCCCCTGGTTGCCAATAACCATGCCCTCAAATTTGCCTTCTTCCAGCAGGTCAACACCCTTGTTAAGTACGGCGACAATATCGGGGCCGATGGCATTCATCTTGCAGTGGAATTCAGCGCAAATGATCCCGTCTCCAAGATCCACCAGGCTGGCTTCATCCATTTTCTCCACGATGTTTGTGGGATTGGCCTTGACATTGATTAGTTTCAATTCGTTCGGATTGGTGGGCACCGGTTTGTAGGTCTTCGTCGCGAGGTCGAAGAACAGGTCCACGCCTTTTTCGGACTTGTAAAACGACTTGCCGCCAGCCTCCTTGACCGCCTGTGCGATGGGCGGCAAGGCGATGCCTTCGGCAGCCATCCGTTCACAGACTTCGTCAAAGCCGAGGATGTCCCAGGTCTCGAAAATGCCGACTTCCCAGGCAAATCCCCACTTGCAGGCATTATCCAGATTCACGATATCATCCGTGATTTCAGGAATACGGTTGCCCGCGTATTGGGCCATGTTCGCGAAAAACTTGAAGAGGAACTTGGAACCTTCGTCATCTCCGAAATGCATGACCTTCAGTTTTTCAGCGAGGCTGCCCGCGCTGCGCGCCGCGCCCGTGCAGGCAAACCGAGGCTTGACAGGAGCGCGATAGTCCACCGTCGCCGGGTCAAAGCCAAGAATAACCTTCTTGCCTTTTTCATCCCGTTCCTTGGTGGCCTTGTAAAATCCGGAACCAGACTTGTTCCCGAAATAGCCCTTTTCGATCATCTTGTCGAACCAGTCCGGGCCTTTCATCATGTCACGGCGTTCATCATCCGGGCAGCCGTTATACACGTTGCCGACCACTTTCTGAAGGGTGTCCAGCCCCACAAGGTCGGCCGTCCTGAAGGTCGCCGAACTCGCATGGCCGATGGCGGGTCCGGTCAGGGCGTCGATTTCCTCCACACCCAGGCCGGCTTTTGTCATTTCATGCATCAGGTATTGCATGGCAAAGGTGATGATACGGTTGGCTACAAAGTTGGGCGTGTCCTTGGCATAGACGATACCCTTGCCGAGCACGTTTTCACCAAAAGCGCCCACTTCCTTTACCACTTCGGGTTTCGTCTTAGCCGTGGGAATTACTTCAAGAAGTTTGAGGTAACGCGGGGGATTGAAGAAATGGGTGCCCAGGAAATGCTGGGCCATTTCATCGGGCATATCTTCAGCCATCGCGGAGATGAGAATACCGCTGGTATTGGAACTGACAATGCTACCCGGCTTCCTGTACTTTGCCACTTGCGCGAAAATCTTTTTCTTGATGTCAAGTTTTTCAATGACCACTTCGATGATCATATCGCAATCCGAGATTTTCTCCATGTCGTCCTCGAAATTGCCGATCTCGATCATGTCGATATACGACTTGACATACAAGGGCGCCGGCTTGGCCTTTAACAAGGCCGCTTTGGCGCCGGCCGCGATTGCATCGCGCTTTGCCTTGTTCTTTTTGTCCTCATCGGACAGATTCGGGGGCACGATATCCAGCATGACACTTGGAATACCGCAGTTGGCCAGGTGCGCGGCGATGGCCGCACCCATGACGCCCGAACCCAATACTGCGACACGTTTAATTTCCCTCATCGCATCATTTCTCCTTATTGATTGACTCGCAACTTGGGCCTTACCATTGTATACTTAACGGTCGTTAAGCATTATCTATGGTACACCATTTCCAGTCCTACTTCAAGTTTATTTTTCCCGCCCAACGCCCTTCTATCTCATCAGTCAATACGGGGGCATTCTGCTCTTGGGCAGTTCTGTCGCAGTGAAATATTGTTCCCGCCACACATTTGCGTTACCATATACCGTCTTTTTCTTTGCGATACACAAACTGCATAAGATAACCACGGGCATGGTTCGAGACCTTAGGTAAAAAGAGAATGTTCCCAGTCCGATGACATGTATTATTCATATAACAGACTTGCACTTCTGGAATATTGTTTATAATCCGTTCTACCTCTGCAACAAACGCATTCTGGGTAATTTGAACCTGATACTGCGACGTCATCGCTATGTTCACAAGGAAAGGGCTCAATCCTTTCTGCAGGTACTCTCCGAAATTCAGCCCGACGGCATACTAATTGGCGGCGACCTGACCACAACGGCAACGCGCGAGGAATTTCAGCAGGCCGCGAATTTTCTGGACCAAGTATCGGCACGATGTCCCGCAATTTATCTTCTCCCCGGTAATCACGATTATTACACGTTTGAATCCTGCCGGAAGCACCGATTCGAACACTATTGCGGAAAACACGCGCCAATAAGCGTGGACCCTGTTCTATCCATGCTGCCCGGAGATATCTCCTTAATACGCATTCCCACGGTCAGACCAAACCTGATCACTTCACGTGGCTTCATATCCGAAGAACAACTTACTAAGGTGAAAAAACTTCTTGAAAGAAAGGGCCCCAACCCGACACTTGCCCTTGCACATTACCCCGTACTTTCACGTACAGCGCATTATCATTCCGGATATGACAGAAGGCTCGGCGGCGCCAGTGCCCTAAGGGGTATACTGGGGCACTCAGGCCATCCCATTCTCTACCTTGCCGGCCATGTCCACGTTTTCACCCATACCATGGATCCGACATACAACAATATTACGCATATAACCACAAGCGCGTTATTCTATGACAAACAGAAACGGCGTGGCGGATTCACGGAAATCAAAGTGGATGCCGGAACTATGCGGATTTTCCCCTGGAGTTATCAGGACGGTTGGATCAGGGGCGTGGAATCACATCCCGCCGCCGAAGTACCCTGCTGAAAGGGTCATCGGTCCACCACAAGTTCACCTTCTTAGAGAGTCACCGTATCCGCCTTCATGGTCAGGGTCCATCGGTTGCCCTCCCGTTGAATCGTCATGGCGCGCTGCATTGTATCGCCATCCAAAGGCCCTTCCTGTCCGGTCCAGGGACACTTGACCACCGGTATCGCACCCGTTTCGGATTCGATTACCACTGTGGTAACGCACCCATCTTTCATTGTCGCCGAAACGAGGAAAGCGCCTACAGCACGCAATGCAGCGAAGGAGACCTCTTTCCAACTTTCCGGTATGGCCGGGAATACCCGGATCGTTCCCGTATGGCTTTGCAGCAGCATTTCATTCAAACCGGCGGCAAACGCGAAGTTGCCTTCAAGCGTAAAGGGTCTGTAGGTAAACTCGCTGTGTCCTTTACCGGACTGGTCGCCGTTACAATGGAAACCATTACGCAGCACGAAGGCTTCCGCGAATGTTTTCAGCGCCTTTTCCGCCGTGGCGCCGTCACCCGCACGGGCCGCGATGGATGCCAGCCATGAAAAGCTGTAGCCTGTCCACCAATCCGTCCCCAATCTCTTGAGATCCTCCAGTGTGGCGCGAATCGTCCGTTCATCGTCAACCCCGTTGGAAATATCCACGAGGCCCAGGGGATGAATCGCCATGGCGTGGGAAAAATGGCGATGTGACGCTTTGAGGGGATGCCCTTCGGCCACCAGCAAGGCGCCTGAACTGTCCAGCGCCAGCGGCGGCATTTCTTCCAGCGCATTGCGCCAGCGTTTCGTGTCTTCCGGCTTGTTTAGTTCCAGGGCAAGTTCCGCTGTTTTTTCAAACGTCCACCTGATTAACGCATTATCATAATTGGTGATGGACGGGAACCAGGCCTCGGGATTGTTATCATTGATTTCCGGGGAAGAACTAAGCGGCAGGGTTCTTTTCCCGCCGGTGTCGCGCTCATTTGTCACCGCTTCCAGGAAAATGGCAACCGCTTCAAGCCACGGATAAGCCCGTTCCTCCAGGAAGCGCCGGTCCCGGCTGAATAGCCAATGCAGGTAGAAATGATGGGCAAGCCAGGCCCCGGTGGTGGCGGAATGGGTGTACTGGCGCCAGCCGCCGATTTGTTTCAGTTCCAGATCGCTTGTCATAGGCACGTTCAAACCGGGCATGCCGAAGAAACGGTGCGTCCAGTCTTCGGCATTACGCCGGTTTTCCCAGAGCCAATCCAGGAAGCCGAGCCCCTCCTCAAGGCGGTTGCCGCTGTAACACGGCCAATAACTCAGCTGCGTGTTCAAGTCATGATGGTAATCCCCTTTCCACGGGGGGAGTTTGCCGTCATCCGCGGTCCACGGCCCCTGCAGCGTGATAGGCGGCGCCGCACGACGGGCGGCCGCGCCAAATTTATACATATCCAGGTACCACTGCTTTTCGATGGCTGGATCAGGCACCTGAATTCTTCCCTTTTCCCAAAAGCCCCGCCACCAGTGTTCATGGGAAACACGCAAGGTCTCAACCCGTTCGAGGGCGCCTTCCGCCCGTTCACGCGCAATGGCTTCTGGGTCGGAACCCTCATAACTTGAAGCGATGCTCCACGCGGCCACGGTTCCCGTTGCCGTATCCCGCCGGCACAAAGCGGCCGCGAAAGAGAAGTCTTCATACCCTTGTTGCCTAAAGGTGGAACTGTTTCCTTCCATGCGCCGTTCCGGCGGGGGATATCCCAGACTGGAGAGTTCCCCCATAACAAAGCCTTTGGAAACGTTGTTATCCTCCGAACCCGCGAAGTCCGGCGCTTTCAGCAAAAGTGAGGCCCCGGGAGCCCCTTCAATTTCAATGATCCCCACCGCCTCTTCGGCGTGTATCCAGACGCGTATTACGACGCCGCCATCAAGCGTTATTTCTGAAACCCCGCTTGTCACCTGCAGACGCCCCTCGGAAAAGCTCACCTGTTGGGGAAAAGTGATTTCTATTCTTCCCGCGGGAATTTTGGTGGGTGCGGGACGGTGGTAGGGTTCATCGTAAAGCGCTTTAAGTTCATCATAACGTCTTTCCCGTTCCCACTGACGCATTTTAACGTAGGAGTAGTCTTCGGAGTAATATTCCGGAACCGGCCGCAGATCCCACAAGTCGGTCCTGTCCAAAGAAACATACAAGGGCGCTCCCTCTCCCCATACCAGGGCCCCCAGCACGCCGTTTCCCAAGGGGAACGCTTCATCCCAGGTGGCCGCGGGCACGGTATACTGCAAACCGTGTTCCGCATTTGGCAACTCGTCGGCAAAAGAGAACAGGGAGAGTGTTCCCATAAGGATACAGAGGGAGCTCATACGATAATTCCTTTCAAAAAGGGCCAGTTGCCCCGGGAAGCGGCATCATTTCGCGTCTTCCAGTTCTTTGGGAGTACGCATGACGGCGATGGCATCATCGTAACCGATACTGCCCTCCGAATACAGTTTCTTGACACTGCGGTCCATAGTCAGCATGCCGGTCTTGGCGCTCGTCTCCAAAATGCTGTAAATCTGATGGGTCTTGTTTTCACGTATCAAGTTACCGATTGCCTGATTGTTGCGGAGCACCTCGCACGCCAGCACGCGCCCCTTGCCGTCCTTCCGAGGCAAAAGCCGCTGGGAAATAATCGCAAGCAGGGTTGATGAAAGTTGGAAACGGATCTGCTGCTGCTGCATCGCGGGAAACACGTCCACAATACGATCCACCGTCTGAATGGCGTCGTTGGTATGGAGTGTCGCGAAGATAAGATGGCCTGTTTCAGCGGCTGTCAGGGCCGCCTGGATGGTTTCAATATCCCGCATTTCTCCGATCAGAATGACATCGGGATTTTGCCGGAGCACATATTTCAAGGCGCTGGAAAAACTGTGGGTGTCTCCGCCCACTTCACGCTGATCGACAATACTGTGACGATGAAGATGAATATACTCGATGGGGTCTTCAATGGTGATGATGTGGCAGGCGCGGTTCGTATTGATCAGATCTATCAGCGATGCCTGCGTGGTCGTTTTTCCGCTTCCGGTGGGCCCCGTCACCAGAACAAGTCCCTGTTTCGCCTTTGCAAGCCCTTTGACATGCTCCGGAAGTCCAAGTTCGGACAGACTTGGAATTTCTTCGGGAATGGGGCGCAAAGCGGCAGTCACCGCACCTTTCTGATAATACACATTTACACGAAAGCGGTGCTTGCCGCCCGCGGCCAGGGAAAAATCCAATTCCTTGTCCTTCTCAAAAGACTCCTGCTGTTCCTTTGTCAAAAAACCATAGATCAGGGCCTTTGCCTGTTCCGGCGTAAAGGGTTCGGTTTTGTGGCGAAACAGTTGCCCGTTAACGCGCAAAATAGGGGGGGCGCCGGCGCTGATCAGCAAATCGGAGGCTTTCTCCTGTCGAACAAGATCAAAAAGGGCCTTGATATTCATAGAACTCTCCCGTCGGGATTGCCCCGGACGCATTTAGGGTTCCCATCCTACTGCAGTTGCCTTTTGCTGTTTATTTTAACATGACACACGATGTAAACCGAAGCACTTCCCATACCAGAGCCGGTTTTGATTCCGGCAATCGTGATTCTATACACTCTATTTTTGAACAGAGTCCAAGAATTCCGTAACCACACACTTTTCGTATGCAAGAGGAACATGTCTACGCCGCAAATTTTACTTACCAATGACGATGGCATCGGCGCGCCGGGCCTTCACTATCTGGCCGAGGCGCTTTCGACGGTTGGAGATATACACGTTTACGCGCCCGACCGCCAGCGCAGCGCTGTCGGTCACGGGGTCAGTCTCCATTTACCCCTGCGGGTCACAGAGATACGCCCGCGATGGCATATGGTTGACGGGACTCCCGCGGATTGTGTCATTCTCGCAGTCCGCAAATTACTGGGTTTTCGTCCCGACCTGGTGGTCTCCGGCATCAATCCCGGCGCGAATCTTGGCGATGATGTTACCTATTCGGGCACGGTGGCCGGCGCTTTTGAGGGCATGCTGCTGGGCATCCCTTCCTTTGCCATATCCATTGTCACGCATCAACCCAAACACTTTGAAACAGCCCAACGCGCGGCCAGCCTGCTTGCCACGCTCATCCTGCGACAAGGACTGCCTCAGGACATCATGCTGAACGTCAATCTTCCGGATATTCCACCGGAGGATATTACCGGCATTGAGGCAACAACCATGGGCCGCCGTAACTACCAGGATGAAATTGTGGAACGCAAAGATCCCAGGAATGGCACCTATTACTGGATAGGGGGTGACATGCCGGATCATTACGCCACCCCGGGATCCGATTTTGAAGCGGTAGGCAATCAACGGGTCAGCGTGACGCCTCTCAAACGCAACCTCACGGAATACGATTCGCTGGACGACTTGAGAGGGACCCTGTCTTCGCTGTCGTACCACGACAAAAACCGTTAAGGCGCAAGTAAGCGCCCTTTCGCCCATGTTACTTGTTAAACGCAACCCTATCGTTCTCACAGGAACTTCGGTACCATGCAGGATGGCGAGGCATCAGATGTAAATAGCCAGCCCAGGGAGATCCAGACGGAAAGCGCTTCACTCTCCCGCCGTTTTCTCGCGCTTTTCCTGTATCTTGGCTTCGCACCGACCGCCTGCTTTCTTCGCGGCAAACATGCTAGCCCCTATGGGCGAATACACCTCAGGCAGGCTTTGACCTTGTGGAGCGCCCTTGGAATCCTTGGCCTGCTTATGCTATCCATCATTGTGTGCTACTCCGTCCTTGTGGTCCGGGACCGTTCGTGGGCGGAAAGCCGTTCCGCAGAAGTCTGGATTCTCAGTTTCGGACGCAAATGCCTGCTCGTCTGGTCCGTGTTTTGGTTTTTGGGGATCTGGCGTTGCCTTCGAGGGTCTTCCCACCCGGTGCCTTACCTTGACTGGCTCTCCCGACGAGTCTGTTTCCGGCGCCTCGGGAGCATCATCGTAAGCCTCTTCTTTGTGGCCATGCTTACCCTCGTGCCGTTCACGTTGTATGCCGACCATCTCGCCACGGGTGAACCCGAGAAAGGGAGGGTGTTTTTGCTCTACGATGATTTGGACATCTTCCCCCGCCCCCTTTTTTCAGTGGCCATGTACCGTATGATTCGAGAAACGCTTCATCGCTGGGGGCCCGACAGCGCCGTATTGCTGCCGCTCACCCGAGAGAATATTGACCTTTCCCTCGCCACGGGAAAGATTGTTTTCATCGGCTCCCATGGCACTTCCAAAGGCCTGCTTCTTCGGGACGGCTATTATCGGCCCCAGGATGTGGCAATACGGAATGGGGGAAAGGGCCCCCTGTACGTCTACCTGGCTGGATGTGACAGCGGCACACAGCGCGAGGCCTGGGAGCGGGCGTTCAGCCCCGCCACCGTCAAAAGTTACGACAGAATGACGCCCACCCTGGAACACCTGCTGTGGTTATGGACTTCAGGGCCACGGCTGGTGCAGGAGATGTCCGACACAACGGATGCACAGCGCTGACGCCCCAACTATTTCAGTCCCAGCACATCCTGCATATCATACAAGCCGGGAGGCGCGGCGACAGCGAAATGGGCGGCACGCAAGGCGCCACGGGCGAAATTATCCCGGCTGTGAGCCTTGTGTGTCAGTTCAATTCGTTCACCACAGCCGATAAAAGAAACCGTGTGTTCTCCGACCACGTCACCGCCACGAATGGCATGCACACCAATTTGTCTTTCCGGCCTGGCCCCGACCATCCCTTCCCGTCCAAAAACGGTATCACCTGGATATTCCAATCCAAGTCCCCGAGCCACCTGTTCCGCCAGTCGGACGGCCGTGCCACTGGGACTGTCCTTCTTTTGGTTGTGGTGTATTTCCACGATTTCAGCATTGTACTCAAGCCCCAGCCGTTGGGCTACTTCTCTGGCGAGTTTAAAGAGCAGATTGACACCCATACTCATATTAGGCGCATAAACGATCGGGATTTTGGATGAAAACACGCGAAGTTCTTCCACCTGCGCTGCTGAAAGACCCGTGGTGCCGATAACCGCCGCTAGTCCTGACGCGTACGCGGCCCCCACATTGCCGAGACAAGACTCCGCGGAGGTGAAATCGATCAGGACGTCGGCCTCCATGAGTTGTGAGGCGGCGTCAGCGCCTAGTCTTACCTGATGCGGCATGCCCCGGGAATCCATCAATTGCAAATCCCGGCCGGCGAACTGCGACAGGTCGAAAGCCCCGGCAATTCTGGTATTTTCCGTCAAAATGGATAGTTCCATTATACGGCGGCCCATCCGGCCGCAGGCGCCTGCGACACATATCGATACCATGCGTTACTCTCCTTGCCTGATTAGTTCAGGGCGCTTAGCGCCCAGTTGATATCGTACCCCGTATCTGACACCGTAAGCAGAATTTCCCGGACGTTTTCATAACATGTCACGAGACTATCGCTGTCGGTGGCGGATTCCAAACGCATACTGACCAGGTTTACCAAAAACATCATAAACATCACGCGTTCAAACTGTTCCTTGTTCACCCAGCGGCGCTGAGAATACCAATGTATCATTAGAATCGCCTGCATCTCGGGATTTTCGAACAGGGAGAACAGTACCGGCCCCCAGATTTGCACATCCAATTCCAGCAGATCGGCACGATGCGCCAGGCAGATGCTGACCAATCGCGCATCCTGCCATGCACGCCATTCATCGCCCGAAAGCGCCTTAAATGCCTCAGCAACCGGTTTTATCATAAGCCAATCCCGCATCCATTGATGACCCGTTTGCTCCGCCGCTGGTATTCTCCCCGGGGGATTTGGTTCATCAACTATCGGGGACGTTAAAGAAACGGATTCTTTGTCTGCCATCTTCTGGTCGTCTACCTCGGTATCCATAGACATTGATTCGGCAAGGCGGCGCATGAGACAAAAAACGATTGGAACCCGCCAGAACAACAGCAACTGTTCCGGCGGAGAATCCGCCTCGGGCAGGTTGGCGGCGAGATAGGCAAGAACCGGTTCAGGCAAACAAAGGCGTATTTCTCCTCCCATCCATTTCAACAAAACTCGCAAATCGTCATCTACGTGCCGCAGGATGGCGGCAGCATCACTCTTCTTTCCGGTGAATGCGTTCACTCCGCGCAGAAACGCGGCAAGTTTGTCCTCCCACGGACCCAATACCCGCCCATCATCGCTATAAGACAGCACATGACGAAGCATGTCGGAACACATAAATTCACGGAACGGATCCAATATCTCCTCGAGATGCATTTCCAGGTAGGCTTCCTGGACGCTGGAAACGCCGGCTCCGGCGAGTTTGCCGTGCAGACGGCCCCACGAATTGTCGAGATCGCGTAGCTGCCGAACAAGGAAAAAAGTTTTGAACTCATAAGCATGCATTTCCAGGTGCAACCCGGTCTTCATCAGACTCTCACAGTGATGCAGGTATTCCAGTTGCGTACATTCATCACGCCAAATAACGTAGGCCCGTGGATCCGTGTCCAAGCCCAGGGCCTCGACCAGGGATCGACGCCGAAGCACCTTTTCTTCTGCCCGTCCCTCATTGATGGCTGTGGAAGTGTGCAGCACGCCTTTGGTGGTCGTATAGGCGTTGTTGTAGATAATAAGGGCATGCTCTTCGCCGCGCCCGTTGGCGTAGGCCATGACATTTTCATCCACCCAGCCTTCCGGGGTGGTGAAATCAAAAAGCGCGAATCGTTCCGCACCGCTGAATAGATATCGTTTTCGTACGATCGGGAAAATTTCCCGTTCGTGACGATGAATAAGGCCGGAATCGGGCTGTTCGTCCCTGTACGCCCGGCGGTATTCCATACCGTACTTTTCCGTAAGACCTTCAATCTGGCCATGCCCAAACATGGGAAGTCCCGGCATGGTCACCAGCAGCACGGAAACGCCGAAATACTTGTCGCCCTTTCCGAATTGGGCTATCGCGGTGTCTTCATCCGGATTGTTCATGAAATTCACAAAACGCTGTAAGACTTCCGGACTGAATTCAAGCACATTTTTTATGGTCTGCCGGAACTTGCTGTTATCCTCCATTTTCAGCATGTTCATAAACGCGCTGTTATACACGCGATGCATGCCCAAAGTACGGACAAAATATCCTTCCAT
>Ga0123335_1001596_pt1 | contig 36344 bp, 37 predicted proteins | sample BiotimSIPDNA_2_FD_89707 | JGI IMG/M metagenome (GOLD analysis project Ga0123335, IMG submission 89707) | Anaerobic biogas reactor microbial communites from Washington, USA - Biogas_R2 time_0 SIP DNA | ecosystem: Engineered > Bioreactor > Anaerobic > Unclassified | place: Washington, USA... | reverse complement strand
TCTTTCAAAATGCCCGCGATCTGGCTCGGGCTAAATGTGCTTCGTTTCATCTTTTAATACGTTTTTCAAAAGTTATACTTTTTTGTCTACTTTTAAAACGTACTGTTTTTGGGGGAGCTTACATTAACATGTTGCAGGTGCATTTCTGCCATCGCGCTTAAGCGCATCTGCTTTAGTTTTTCAATTGTTTGATTGTTGTTCATCTTCTTTCAATTATTTGATTGTTAATTATATGATGTTTATTTGTCATTGATAGTTTTCCCTTCCCCTCTGGTTCTGGTGCAGCGGGATGTGTGGTTCGTTCCGGTTGGTAAATGCCAGCTCACAACCGGCGTATTCTTTATCCAGTCCACGCTTTAATATGTTCCCTATCCGGGTGTAGGAACATGTTTCTGCAAGTAAGGCCACTTTGCAGGCATTATCGAGCCTTTGTGAACCGTAAGCGCGGTGGTACTGGATAATGCCCATGCAACGTTTATATGCAGCTTCCGGGTAATCATACTCTGCCAAAACCGTTTCGATGCAGGCAAGCACATTGTGGCCATGCCTTGCTGCCAGTGTCTTAAAGTAATCGGGGCTCCACTGGGTAAAAGCTTTATGGGTACTGCTCAGATGGTCTTTATTGGTAATGTAGGCCCCTTTTGACGGGTTGCGCTCATGGGTAGCAATACGTTCGTTGTTGTAATACACTTCGATGGTTGATTTTGTATAGTGTATCAGGGTGGTGGTGCCAATATAACGGTAAGGCACACTGTAGTAGCATTTATCGGGAGAGAAGTAAACATATCCGATTTTCTGCACCTTTGCCCGCTTGTAGTCTTTGACCTGATAAGCAGAAGTGGGCAGTGGCTTTAAATAGCCCCGCTCGATCGACTGGAACAGTTCTTTCCGGCTGGCTTCCTTGCGCTGGAACAACAGATCGTTGTACTGATCCAATAGCTTGCTTATCTCACCGTTCAGGTCGCCCAATGAAAAAAAATCCATCTCCCTGATGGGGTAATAAATGCGCTGATAAGCCAGTTGTACGGCGTTTTCAACAAGGGCTTTGTCTTGCGGGGAGTAACTCCGGGCAGGGTTGATAACACAGTTGTAATGAAGGGCAAAGTCTTTAAAGGTACGGTTGATCTCCGGTTCATATTTGCTTGCCCTTGTTACTGCCGACTTTAAATTGTCGGATACAATAGCTTTTGGTACGCCCCCGAAAAAAGACAATGCGTTGCCCATGCAGGCGATCATGTCCTCGCGCTTCTGGCTCATGCAAGCTTCGACGTAGGTATATTGGCTATTGGGCAATATGGCAACAAATACTTCTACAGGCAGTAGTTCTCCCGTCTCAGAGTTGATGATGTGCAGCTTCTTGCCCGCAAAATCGATAAACACTTCATTGCCCGCTCCGTGCTCAAGTTTCATAGAACCTTTTATCTTGGCATATTTGCGGTTGTAGTGCTCCATGAACTGGGTATAACCATAAGGCGATCTTACCTGCTGTTTATACTCGTTGTAGTGGTACAAAAACGTGAACCCCGGGTGGTTGCGTGCCTGGTTTACCTTCTCGAAGTAAAGCATCAACTCATTGTACCGGTCGTTTATAATGGTGGTATGCGACGGGAAAAGTTCCCGTAACTGGGCGCTGTCCATTTGAAGGAGCTCATCCAACTCATAATCGCATGACTGGAACAGCTTCATGTAAGTGTTGACCGTGTTGCGGGAGATGTTAAGGGCCTCGCCAACATTGCGGTTGCTCAAACCGTCAAGGTGTAATGTAATGATCTGTTTTAAATCCATAGGATCAAGTGTATTTGCCATATCGTAAAATTTGATCACGATATAGCGGTTATTACTTGATCTCTCAAAATGGCACTAAGCGAAACGGAAAATCTGGCACAAATCGAAACGGCATGCGGTAGCCCGCCGCCGCTAAAATGGCACAGTTTGAACCGAAATCACTGGCACTAACCGACCGAAATCACTGGCACAAATCAAACCGAATTAGCCAATTAGACCTAAAGACGGTAATATGTATGTGGCAATTGCGAAGGAAGACGGAGATAAAATACATGTTAAACTTTTTGAAATTTGTAAATAATATTCATCTATGAGACACATTACATCTTTAATTATCTTATTAACTCTTTCTAATTTATTAATTGGACAAGAGAATTTTGAGGAAATAGCCCTCTATCATGCAAACGCAATGGCAAAGGCATTAAACGAGAAAAACTATGTTGGATTTGCGGATTATCTAACACCGGAGCAATATCCGTTTGATGATAAAACAAAACATTATCAAACTTGGGAGAAAGTATTAAAAAATGATACTAGAATGTGTTCAAATGTTACTTTACAAAGATTTGGTATATTCGACAGTACTCAACAAGCTTACTTCAGTTGCAAATACGGAAAAAACAATCCTTCGTTTTTTGGAATATCTGTTGATTCTGGTAAAAGCTGGCATTTCACTCAATTCATTGGAGATTTTAACTATGAGCAAATTAAAAAAATGATGATTCATCAGTTGGATTCATCATTTGCAGATTTAGACCCTAATTATAATAAAAGAATATCTTACAAAATTGGAGAGCAAATTACTCCATTTGAATATGAAGACATAAATGGTAATTTGTTCAAATCAGAGGAATTAAAAGAAAAAATAATTGTCTTAAACTTTTGGAGTACAAGTTGTGGACCTTGTATAAAAGAAATGCCACAGCTAAATAAAATAGTTGAGAAAATGAAAGAGAAAGATATTGTCTTCATTGCTTTAGCATCAAATGACAACAAGCAAAATTTAAAAGATAATTTTTTAACAAAACATAAGTTTCTCTACCAAATTGTGACAATAAAAGGAGATGATTATAATATAAATGCACTTCCTACTCACATTATAATTAATAGGAATCAAAAAGTAGTTGGAGAATATATTGGTGCTAGTGATGAAAACCTAATAAAAATAGAATCTCTATTGAATGAATTATGAAAACGTTGCATAACAAAAACTATATGTCAATTGCCGTTTCCGTGCTGACAACAAGCCGTGTAGCCCGCAACAGCGGCGGTGCGGCTCGACAGGAATTGAAAATCAGCGGAGCTGAAGCAACCCGCAGTCGGCAACATTTCATACCGCAACCCTTAACGCCAAGTTTGATTGCTGCACAAATTTGACATTTGTTTCCCAATAAAGAAACTTTTATATTTGTAAAAAATTGACACGATGGATGAAAAGTTTCAGGTTCGGTTTTTAGAGGAGGCCGCTCAATTCCTTGACAGTCTTGACGAAAAGACAAGGGACAAAGTTATCTACAACGTGGTAAAAGCAAAATCCTCTAATGAAAAGGAACTTTTTAAAAAACTCAAAGGAGAAATCTGGGAGTTCAGGACTTTGTTCAATAAAACCCATTACAGGCTTTTTGCTTTTTGGGACAAGACAGGAAATACCAAAACAGTTGTAATATCGACCCACGGACTAATAAAAAAGACAGATAAAACGCCTTTAGGCGACATTGAAAAAGCAGAGAGAATAAGAAAACAATATTTTGAACTAAAAATCTCAGGAGATGAAAAATAAAGAATTGAAAACTTACAGCTTAGAAGAAATCACTGACAAATATATTGGCCAAATTGGAACACCAAAACGTGACGCATTTGAAAGTGAATTGAGGCTAGACTTGCTTGGAGAAGCAATTAAGCAAGCGAGAAAAGAGCGTAACCTGACACAGGAGCAACTTGGCGAACTTGTTGGAGTAAAGAAAGCTCAAATTTCAAAATTAGAGAATAGTTTGACAGACGCAAGGTTTGAAACAATAATAAAAGTTTTTAAAGCATTGAATGCCAAGGTAAATTTCAATGTTGAGTTGCTCAATCAGACGGTTAAACTCGCCTGACGGAATCGAAAACCTGGCGTTAACAAAAAACTATATGTCAATTGCCGTTTAGCTTCGCCGATTTTCAATTTGGTACTGACAATAAGCCAAGCAGCCTGCAATCCCTTAGGGCATCGGGACGGGTAAACACCAAAAAAAGCAAAGCTGGCAACAAAAAATTCCATCGAAGTATATAACAATGAAAGACTTCACTTATCTTTAGGGTTTAAAACCCCAAATATGGTTTTTGAAGCGAACATAAATTAATGGTTAACCTGTAGCCATATTTTAGGACTAGACATTTCGTAGAACATTATGAACAAAGAAAAACTGAGAAAATATTTTCAATCTGTAATTTCAATGCCTGACGATAAAGCATTTGCATTGACTGAGGACTTTGAACATTTCTTGCTACCCAGAAACACATTTTTGATTGAAGAAAATAAGAATATCGAAAAAACATACTTTTTGGAAATTGGATATATCCGTTCCTTTACCTTAGACAATGATGGACTTGAAGTAACAACGAATATTTATTCTGCACCATGTTTTGTAAATGATTTTTCATCATTCTTCAAAAAACTGCCCGCTAAGCAAAATTTTCAAACAATAACTAACTGTGAAGGTTGGGCAATGAGCCTGACAAATGTTGAAAAATATTTTCATAACTCCCCGGAATTCAGAGAATTTGGAAGGCTTTTGGTTTTAAATCACTATGACTTACTTAATAAAAGGATGTTGGATATGATTAAAAATTCAGCCGAGAATCGCTACTTAAATCTATTATCAGAGCATCCTGATATATTTCAAAATGTTCCGCTTAAGATTATTGCTTCATATCTCGGAATAACTGCTACTTCATTAAGCCGAATACGAAAAGAAATTATTTGCTCGTGATTTCTTGCCAAATGGCAAGTTAAATGTTTATTGGGAGTTTTAATTTTACATCATTCGTAATAAGATTAAGACGTTGAAAAACACAATCAGCAATTAAGAATACAAACGAAAGCAATCGATTTCAACTGCCTTCAATTGTTTTCCATCGTTTTCGGCGTTTGATGCATTTGCCGGAAAATAGATTAAAAGATCATTAGTTGGTTTCTTATATCGAACTTACGTTATGGTAACTAAAATTTGAAATTATGTTTATAGGTCATTATGGATTAGGTTACGTAGTTAAGAAAAAAACTCCGGAATTGCCGCTATGGTTGCTATTTGTTTCAGTACAATTGTTGGATTTAGTTGCTTTTACCTTTGTTTTGTTGGGGATTGAAAAGGCATCCTATAATCCCAGCAATAATCCTTTTTTTAGGAACCATTTGGATTTACCTTATTCCCATTCATTATTGGGTGCAATACTAATTTCTTTGGTTGTGTTCATTCTATTTTGGATTAAGGATAAAAAAAGATGGGCGTGGATCTTAGGTTTATGTGTTATATCTCACTGGTTTATTGATTTGATTGTCCATACCGCTGATTTACCAATATTATTTGGAACCTGCAATGTTGGATTTGGTTTGTGGAGTTTTCCATACCTTACGTATGCCGTTGAGATACTTTTTGTTTTAATTGGCTGGCTGTTGATAAAGCAAAGGAATATCTTTTCTTACCTGTTACTATTCTTTATGATAGCAAGTTTTACAGGAATGGTATTTAGCGAGGAACCTGAAATAATGAAACAAAATGATTATCTGCGAACTTCTGTGGTACTCATTTCAAATGGATTATTTATCCTTCTTGCATATTTATCGGATAGAAAACGAAAATATTTTAAGAATTCAAACTCACACGTTAATTTAATAAATACAGGTAAATAAAATGGATTCATTAATAAATATTCTGCTTTATATACTAAGCGGATTGATTATCTCAAATGGCTTACCTCATTTGATAAATGGCTTATCAGGCAGATACTGGCCGAGAAAATCAAGATTGACCAATAAGGTTGAAAAAGCTTATCAGGAAAAAGCCTAACAAGTACACCCGTGGCAAACGTGATTTGGGGCTTGATAAATTTATTTGTAGCCTGTATAATACTTTTTAAAACGGAAAACTTTGAATTGGGATTGACCCTTAATTCCCTTTTCTTATTTTTAGGACTTTTAATTGGAGCAATATATGTTGCATGGAATTTCACTGATAATGAAGACTAAAACCAAATATCAGGACAAAATGGATACAAATACCAAAACCAAAGACAGTTTTTCAAATGTAGCAATAGACATAAAAATAAAATTATCAGCATTATGGATAACCATCATGTTTCTGTTTGTGTATGCTGATTTGAAAACAATTTATCAAACTGGAACTGTTGATGCAATCATAAAAGGAGAAATTATTGGAATGAAAATTGACCAATTTTTTCTGCTGACAAGTGCGATATTGATGTCATTACCAGCGATTATGATTGTATTATCAGTAATACTGAAACCCAAATTAAACCGGATAGCAAATATTGCATGTGCTTTTTTGTTTATCATAGTTAACACAGGGACTTATTTCGTACCTGGAAAAGTTTGGTCTTATTATATTTATTTCACTTTTCTTGAATATTTGATACTTGCAATGATATTAATATTCGCATGGAAATGGCCAAAAGAAAAAGATAGCCGACAATAATACACTACACACAATAACACCTATACTCCATGCGGGTTTCAGAGGTTTTCGGGCAGCAGTTTTGGTATCGTAGTTTATGCTCGTGAGATACAGATGCGCTTTGCAATTGCGCACAGGCGCAAAACTCCGACCGTTGTGCAAATCATAAACAACACACATAGTAAGCAGATTATGAAGAAAAAACATCAATTTTTAATTGTACTATTCGTAATACTATTTTCCTCTTGTAAGAAGGATGATAGATCACCAGAACCTGAAGCAAATTTTTCTGAAAGCTATATTGCTCAGCATCGGGGTAACTATTTTATTGAAATCCCCGAAGTATATGAATTGGCTAATATTATTATGGCTGTTAAATATCAAAATTTTAATAATGGCATTTCACTTGAAAAAAACACATCGTATTATCAATCGGTCCTTGATCATTTCAATCCGTATAGGTCAACCGATTTATTTAGTCAATTAAATTATTCAGAAACAGATTATTTGAGTTTCCTCTCTTTTAGAGATGATAGTTACATGTACATGTTTAGCGACGATCAAATTGTATTTAGTAATACTTATCTCAGGGAGATATGGGATTCAAATATTTTTGAAAAACATATCGGTGCTGTCCAATCATTTGCGAAAGAATCTAACTTTCAGGAATTCTACAATGAAAATAGTGAATTCTATAACTCGCAAATAGCCTTATATGATTCTTTAATACCTGTAAAGCATATGTGGAATTGGCTGGAAACAAATTTTACCTCAAAAATTAATTGCTATAAAATAATCATATCTCCGTTAACAGCCGATCATCATAGCACAACTAGCTACGAGTCGAACGACTACAAAGAAACTTTAATGTTTGTACAAGGTTTAAATCCGGAGATCGATACGATTAACACGATGAGTATTGCACTTATTATTAGGCGTGTTTTTACTGAAATTGACCACAACTATGTCAATCCGGTAACCGACAAACATGTAAATGAACTGAATAAATCGATGGCTAATTTGAATAGCTGGAGAAAATTAAGTGATGACAATGCCTATTACGACGATGCCTATTCGATATTTAATGAATACATGACCTGGGCCGTCTACGACTTGTATATTTCCGAATTTTATTCACCAAATAACTATGATAGCATTCGAAACAGAACAGTCAATTCCATGGAAAATATTAGAGGATTTATCAAGTTTCGGGAATTTGAAGATTATTTGATTATTAGTTACAAGAATAGAGCTGATAATGAAAAGATTGAGGATTTATACCCACAAATAATTGATTGGATAAGTAAAAATAACTAAAGGTGGTAAGTGCATAAAACATGGTATAATGCATGCGGGTTTTGGCTTCGCCGAAACGCCAAAATTTGGTTTCACAAAACTTTAAAAATTATGAGACATTTATTATTTTTCATTTTAATAATCTGTGTATCTGTGAACTACTCAAAAGCTCAAGAAAAAATTGAAGTATTATATGAAAAAGATACAGCGGGTAAATATATATTTTATTGTACAAATGAAAATTACTGTACTTGTACTATTGAAATATTTTTTGAGCAACTTTTTAATCTCGAGTGCAATGTTGATTTGCCATATAAAACAGAAGTTGTATACGGTAGAAACCGTTTATTTACATTAGAAACTATTGACCCATCAAAAAGCTCAACATTTAAATTTAGTTATAAATATGTAAAAGGCTGTGTAAATCCGAAGATTGACAACTCTTTTACATATTTATTACCAATTGCAGCTGGAAAAGAGACAGAGCCATTTTCTCTTACATATTTTCAAATTAATGAGCAATATCCTGAGCCAAAAGATTATTATGCAGTTGGATTTAAAACAAATATTGGGGATACAATATTTGCAGCAAGAAGAGGAATTGTATCAGCCATTAGAGATACTGCAAATCTTAAATTTTCAGATTATTCCTATTCTAGCGTAGATAATTACATAGAAATTTTTCATAAAGATTGCTCATTCGGTATGTATAAAGTATTCAAGAAGTCATTAGTTAGTTTAGGTCAAACAGTTGAAGCTGGCGATCCAATTGCAATTGCAGGGGGTGATAAATACATAAGTGGACCACATTTTAGATTTTGGGTTTATTATAATTATGAACAGAAATTACAAATCAAAAACAAAGATGGAAATAACGTTATAAAATATTGGGCATACGTTCCATTAGTCTTTTATACAAAGGAGAAAAAAAATGTTACATTAAACGTTGGTGAAAACTATACAAGTATACATCCTGATTCTTTGATAATTCAAGAAATGACTAAAAGACAGATTAAAAAATGGCAAAAGAAAAACCACAGCCTATAACATATTAGGGCATAAACATAGCAGTTGCAGTGGGTTTGCAAGCGTATCATACCGCATCGACATCCGCCAGCTGACAAACAGGTAAAATTACTGTTGTTCAATATTTACCCTGTAGCCATATTTTAGGACAAGACAAAAAGCCAGGAATCGTAAAAAGGATACAAAAACAAATTGCAAAATTTGATCTGGTTAACCATGCACTTCAATGCGCTAATTACCAAATGATTGAGAAATATTGATCAAAGGTTAAAATAGATGTGAAATGACAACTGAAACAAATATTAATATCAAAAACGCTCGTCGTGTGGATTTAGATTGGCTAAGAGTTCTTGCCGTTCTCTTACTAGTACCATTCCATAGTGCTTTTATATTCATACATGACCCTCAGGTGGTTATGTATGTAAAAGATGAAATAAGCAGTTCATTTCTCAATCATTTTGCAGGATGGATACATCAGTTTCATATGCCACTTTTATTTTATGTTTCAGGGGCAGCAACATATTTTTCGTTGAAAAAACGCAAAGCAGGACAGTATTTTAAAGAACGTTTTCTGAAACTTTTAATCCCTGCTTTCTCTGGGCTAATTTTTATAATCCCTGTAATAACCTACATCGCCATGGTTTCAAAAGGAAATTCAATTGATTTCTGGTCTCACCTTGCTAATTTTTGGCAATTTGAAAATGCTGATTTAACCGGGATGGATGGCAGATTTACACCTGCACATTTATGGTTCCTTTTGTTCCTTTTTGTTTTTTCGTTGATTGGGTTACCATTTTTCTCCATTCTGAAAAAAGAGGGGAGTGTTAGATTAGTTAAGAGGGTAATTGATAAAACAGGCATTCCTATCATCATTTTTATAACGTTCATCGTATTAACATCGTCAGCGACCCTTAATATTCTCGGAGATAAAAATCCGATCTACTATTTTTTGGCATTTTTTTGTGGGTATTTGTTTATGATGGACAACCGGTTTCAACACGCAATAGACAAATACGTATGGCTCTTTTTGTTAACCGGAGTCTCTTGTGAGATAATGCGTCAATTCTCATACTCGTTTATCAGCAATGGAACAATTATTTTGATTTTAAGTAACTTAAATAGATGGATGTGGCTTTTAACGATTCTCGGTTTTGGGCATCGTTATCTAAATAAGAATAATAACACACTAAAGTATTTATCAACAGCATCATATTCATTTTACATTTTTCATTTATTATTGAATACTGTTGTTGGTTTTTACATTATAAAATTACCTTTTGGTGCAGGAATCAAGTATTCTGTGATTGTAGTATTGACAATATTATCAACATTTCTTGTTTACGAGATTGTAAAACGAATTCCAATTATTCGCTTTTTATTTGGCATTAAAAATGCAAATAACTGAACATAGATTATTTGCATAATGGGTTTTAAGGTGCAGCTGAGCCATAAAAGTGTTTCATTCTTCGTCGTGATTAATCCTGTTGAAAAGGGAACTCTGAGCATTTCGTATCCCTATAATCATTCAAATTGCGCAGGTCAGCTTCTTGTTTAAATCTTTTTCTATATTTGTCATAATATGCTTTAAAAGATAAATACCTCACAGTTAAAAGATTCGGTGGCTTTGAAAAAAAAACCGGACCTTTGTGTGGTTAAGTTCAACATGCAGAATAGCTATGCTGCAAAGCATTAACAAATTCTAAATAAAGAGATACTCATGAAAATTGTACAAATAACTGAAAACAAGAAACAGTTCCTTGACTTATTGCTGCTGGCAGACGAGTCAGAAATAATGATTGACAAATATTTGCCCAGTGGTGATTTGTTTGCCTTGTACGACGATGACCTGAAAAGTGTTTGCGTTGTAGCGCCGATAAATGACGAAACCTGTGAGCTGAAAAACATTGCTACATACGAGAAATATCAAGGCAAAGGGTATGGTCGGGCATTGATAAAGTTCATTTCTGACTTTTACAAAAACAGCTACAAAACAATGCTTTTAGGGACAGGCGACGTTCCATGGATCTTGTCGTTTTACGAAAGTTGTGGATTTGAACTGTCACACCGGATAAAGAATTTTTTCACCGACAATTATGATCACCCTATGTTCGACGGCGATATACAACTTATTGACATGGTATATCTTAAAATAGATTTATAGAAATAGAAGGAGAATATTACTGACGAAATAAATAACGCCAGACAACTAATTATCATGCCAATACGTAAAAGAAGCTATAAAAAAGGGGATTAGGGACATCTCTCCTACTCAATCCTATCTGCGATTTGATGAGTTAAACCGTTTGCAAGACTCTCCAGCAATATTGCCACTCGGCAACCGTTTGAAGAACAATCGAAGGCTAATTATTCAAATTCAGAAAAACGATACATAAAATTGATAAACGACGACTATGGAAAACACAAAATACGTACATGGATACTCTGAAAGAGAAGCATTGAGACTTAACGACCAAGCGGAAACATTAGATGATATTATTCACAACGACTCGATATTTCCCAAAGACAGCTTAGTTCTTGAGGCGGGTTGCGGAGTTGGAGCCCAAACAAAGATAATAGCAACAAAAAATCCTGACACTAACTTCATTTCCGTTGACCTCTCTGAAGACTCAATAAAAGAGGCAAAGGGAATGATTAAATCGTTAGGCATCAATAACGTTGAAGTAAAGCAAGCAGACATATACAAATTACCTTTTAAAGACGAAACGTTTGACAGTGTGATTATTTGTTTTGTGTTGGAGCACCTTACCCACCCAATAAAAGCCCTCCATGAATTAAAAAGAGTGCTGAAAAAAGGAGGAACAATGGTGGCTATTGAGGGGGACCATGGCTCAACATTCTTTTATCCTGATAGTAAATATGCGTACGCTGCAATTAATTGCCAGATCAAACTTCAAAAACAAAGCGGAGGCAATTCAAATATTGGCAGAGAACTATATCCGTTGTTCAAATCAATTGGGCTCACAGGTATTTCAGTTTCACCACGAATGGTATATGTTGATTCAAGCAGGCCTAAACTTGTCGAAGGATTTATTAAAAACACATTTACAGCCATGATTGAAGGCATTGGCAAAGATGCAATACGGCAGGGCATTACAGACAGTATAACATTTGAGAAAGGCATAAAAGATTTATATCGGACAGCCGAATCCGATGGAGTTTTCTGTTATACTTTCTTTAAGGGATTTGGGGAGAAGCTATAAATAAAACATAAAAACCTACAGAAAAAACCGTTAAAAAAAATAGTTGATTCAATGAACATTCTAATAATACTTGGACACCCTGATACAAATAGTTTTAACCATGCAATTGCCGAAATTTGCTCTGAACAGTTGAAGCAAAATGGGCATCAGGTCGTATTTCATGATTTGTATAAAGAAAATTTTGACCCAATAATTGAGACCGCTGAGATTCCTAAACATAGCGAGATTGATGATGTAATTCAACAACATTGCAACGATTTAGTTAAAAGTGATGGCATTGTTATCATTCATCCAAATTGGTGGGGGCAGCCTCCTGCAATAATGAAAGGATGGATTGACCGGGTTATACGTCCGGGCGTTGCCTATGAATTTGCAGAAGGCGATAATGGCGAAGGTACGCCAATCGGGTTGCTTAAAGCTCAGGTTGGATTGGTCTTTAACACCTCAAACACAAGTGAGTACCGAGAAAACAATATTTTTAAAGACCCTCTTGAAACAATTTGGAAAAACTGCATCTTCGATTTTTGTGGGGTGAAGAAGTTTGAGAGGAAAATGTTCAGGATTATTGTTACCAGCGATATAAAACAACGGCAAGCTTGGCTAAACGAAGCCAAAGAACTTATTGATAAATATTTTCCCAAAACGAAGCTATAGTTAAAAGGATAAAATTCAAGGACGAGATGATTTAAAACATTGTAAATTAGCACATAATTTAGTGTAATGAACAAGAATGCTACACTCATTATAATCAATGTATTTCAACCTTAGCAAACAAAAAAGGAGGTAAAAATGGCAAACATAGTATACTTTTCTCATGGTGGAGGGCCTTTACCAACACTTGGAGACCCAAGCCATAATGAAATGATTTCATTTATGAAAATGCTTCCAAATCAACTTGAAAAGCCAGATGCCATTATCGTAATAAGTGCACATTGGGAGGAAGAAGTACCATCGGTAATTGAAAATAACAATCCCTCACTTTTTTATGATTACTATGGGTTTCCGAAGGAAGCGTATGAGATAATTTATCCATTGCCAGATAATACCGAACTGACAAATCAAATTAAACAGGTATTCGATAAAAAAAATATGCCCATACAGATTGATACTAATAGGGGCTTAGATCACGGAGTATTTATACCATTACTTATGATGTACCCGGAAGCTGATATACCCGTAACACAAATATCTTTAATAAAAGGATTGGATCCGGAACAACATTTATCCTTAGGAAAAGCACTTAAGCAATTTAGAGACTCTAAAATATTAATCTTTGGCTCAGGATTTTCATTTCATAATATGAGAGCATTCGACTGGTCAGGGAAAAACATAACCGATGAAAAAAATAATGAGTTTCAGGATTGGCTAATAGATATTTGTACAGGAAAATACTCACAAAAAGAAAGGGAAGATCATTTGCAAAACTGGGTGAAAGCACCTTATGCAAGATATTGCCATCCTAGAGAAGAACATTTGATTCCTTTACTTGTTTGCTGTGGTGCATCGGAGGAAAAAGGAGAATTAATATTTGATAATTTTATATTGGGGAAAAGGGCGATAGCAATCAGATGGTGAAGTAACTACCTTTTCTAAATTGTTCTTGTTCGTGAAATAATTCGGGTAGCTGCTACACTGGAGCGTTGTGTTCAGAGCGCTGTGATAAGAAAATTTGAAAAATGTTCATGTGCTGACAAAAAGTTATTTCGCCTTTGGTAGAAAACGGAATATAATTCAGCTATAGGCAACATAATAAACGGAATTGTCTTTCGTTATAACAAAAAATAAAAACAAACGATGAAAACAACCCTTTTACTCACTTTAGGAATAGCGATTGCCCTCTCTGGATTCTCTCAGAAAAACAACGATTTTACATTGGTTCCCAGAGGAAGCTTTACGGTTAAAGAAGGAATTACCCCTAAAACAATTTCAGTTGACAACTTCTGGATGAGCAATGAAATTACCAATAAAGAGTTCAGACAGTTCTATAATCAAATAAAAAATTCGCCCAACGATTCAATCGAATGGATTGATATTTCAAGTATGAAAGATGGGAACATGAATAAACCAAAAGTAATCAAAGAGGCCTACTCCAACATTTTGGGTAAACTCATGAGCGAATCCGCATGGAAGTCAATTGTTGAAAAAGGAGACTATTTTACAAATCCCAACTACGACAATTACCCGGTGGTTGGAGTTACGTGGGAAGGCGCCAGGTATTATTGCATTTGGCGGACAAAAGAAGAAAACAAAACCAATAAAGGCCAAAACAAAGCACCTAAAGACTATCGGCTTCCAACAGAATATGAATGGGAATACGCAATGAGTTACAAGGATCAGGCATCCATTACTCCTGCAAAAGAGCTTCACAAAGTAAACCAGGGAGATAGAAACAAACTAGGCTTGCTTAATTTAGAAGGTAATGTTACTGAGTGGACAATCAGTTCCGGTTCAAATGAAAAATTAGCCCCAAAAGTTGTAAAAGGAAGCTCATGGAAGAATGACTCAAAAGCAAATCAACCGGAATTGGTCTTGCCAAACAAAGGAACTGATTATATTGGATTTAGGGTAGTTTGTTCGACTATAGAAAACGAATAATCGCACTGACCCATACCTCTGTACTGCTTAATACAGCCCAACACATCGGACAAAGTTCGTTAGAAAATATTATTTTAGTTAAATAAACTTAAATGTCACAAAACTTCCCTTAATTGAGGGGAATTCGTTTTTTGTAGAACAATCATTGCACGGTTTTTGCTAACTTAACATCTTGTTAACGCAACTTGCAAATTTTCATTTTGAACTTTATACCCAAAAAAAATATAGAAAAGGCAATTGGGGTAGTCCATTCACAATATGAAGTTTCCAATTGCACTGTATTTTGAGCAATTAACCAATAGATGAACAGATTACGAAACCGACTTTTATCCCTAATGGCTATTGTACTACTGATGGCGTGCAATACCCATAAAAATGACTCTATGCTAACTTATTTGGTTGCAACAAGCACGTTTTCAGAAAGTTTATTGGCAGATGGTACCGTAGAAGCAGTAAACTCAAGAACACTCGTTTGCCCTGAATCCGATGAGTATAACATCAAATTTTTGATCGATGATGGCACGCTGGTAAAGGCTGGCGATACCGTTTGCATACTCGAAAACAAACAATTGGTCGATCAGTATGAAAATGCAATAAAAAATCTCGAGCTATCAAAAGCCGAGTACAATAAAATACAGGCCGATTTAGCACTCGATTTGGCCTTACTTGAAGCACAAGTTAAAAATAACGAAGCACAAACCTCCATTACAAATCTCGATTCTGCACAATTGCAATACGCCTCCCCCACTCAAAAAAAAATTACAGAACTGGAACTTAAAATTGCTCAAATTCAAAAAGAAAAGTTCGAACACAAACTTTCAGCGGTTAAGCGTATCAACCAATTTGAGATCAGAAAAGCGGAACTCCGAATCCGTCAAAACGAAAACAACGTAAAAAGGTGGAAAGAACAACTTTTGCAATTGGTGCTTTTAACGCCCATCGACGGGTTGGCCATGCGTTCAATTTCATGGGTAACCGGAAACAAAGTAATAGAAGGCGAAACCGCATATCCTCCCATGCCATTAATTGAAATTCCTGACCTTAGTTTAATGCGTTTAGCGTTTAGCGTAAGTGAGACCGAATACAAGCGTATCAAAGTTGGGCAGAAAGTTGAATACACTTTCGATGCGATGCCGGGCAACAGTGCACAGGGAAGCATCACGTACCGCTCTTCGGTGGGCAGGGAACTAAGCCGGAATTCAAAAGTGAAGTTGTTCGATATGCAAGCCTCTATCGATACTGCTGCCGTGCTGCCCGGAGCAGGCCTCAGTGCACGTGCCCGCATTATCATTACTCAAATTCCCGACACAATTGTTGTCCCAACCGTTGCAATTTTCGACGAGGACAGCACCAAAGTGGTATTCGTTAAACATGGCAATCGCTACAACAAACAAGAAATCATCACGGCCGAATCGTCGCAAAAAGAAACGATTGTAGCTGCAGGACTTCAACCCGGTGATGTATTGGCTCTGGCCCATCCCAAAGCATCACAAGTTGGCAAGTTCATTGCACTACCGGCCGATGTTAAGCAAAAACTTTCGAAACTAATACGCACCAATTCTAACGGAACCGATTCGGTAAGCCCGTCCGAAGTGAACAGCGCAGCCTTACCCCAACAGCCCATAACCGATTAAGTCACATTCATAATGAATATAATTAAACGAAATAGAATGAAGTACGTTTCAATACTAATTTTGGTCTTTGTTTTTGTTGCTTGCAACAATAGCAAGGAATCAGAAATTCCTACAGCCAAGGTGAAAAAGGAAACCTTTTATATCGACATTTACGAGGAGGGTGAAGTAAAAGCCATCCAATCCATCAACATCAGTTCTCCAACCATTTCGTGGCGCTACGGAATGCTTAAAATCACGCAATTGGTCGATGATGGAAAAGAAGTTGGAGTGGGCGACACACTGGTTGTTTTCGATCCTTCGGAAGTGAAAAAAGCCATCGTCGATGCCGAATCGAGACTCGAAATACACAAGGCCGAATTGGAACGGATGAAAGCTCAACACCAGTCAGACCTGGAAGAATTGAACGCCGATTTGGAAGTGACCCATTTGTCGCAACAAATTTCGAAAATCCGCTTCGAGTCATCGACCTACGAAGCCAACGTTACCAAAAAGGAAATTCAACTGAACCTCGAAAAAGCAAACATTGCACTGGAACGGGCGCAATCGCAAATTGAAAACCGCAAAAAAATACAAAGCGAAGAAATTGGCCAAAAGATGCTAGCCATCAGACAATCGCAAGCCGAGTTGAACGACTCGTACAAAACGTTGGAAATGCTCACACTCAAAGCACCAACACCCGGCATTGCAATTATTCGCCGCAACTGGAGCAGCGACGCCAAATTCCAGATTGGCGACCAGGTGTGGTCGGGCCAACCCATGATCGAACTGCCCGACCTGAACGCGCTAAAAGCCGACGTGAACATCAACGAAGTTGACATTTCGAAAATAACCAAAGGCTTGCCCGTGCAAATTCGCCCCGATGCATTTTCCGATTCTGTATACACTGGCTCAGTGCTTTCGGTTGCCAACCTTGCAATAAATAAAGACAATCGTTCAAAAATCAAGGTATTTCCTGTAGAAATTGCGATCAACGGCGGCAAAAACAACCTGATGCCCGGATTAACCGTAAGCTGCCGCCTCATCATCGACCAAATTCCCGATGTGCTTTCCATCCCGCTCGAAGCATTGTTCCGCGAAGGAGCAACCGACTTTGCATACGTAAAATCGGGCAATTCGTTTAAGAAAAAAGAAATCAAAACGGGGCAACAGAATACCGACTTCATTATTGTTACCGAAGGGCTTGACGAAGGCGATCTTGTGGCGCTAACCAATCCGTTTGCAGCTGAAGAAGAAGCTAAAAAAGAACAAAAACAGGAATAACCCATGAATACACACAAGCTTAAAACACGAAGTGCCGCGCTTGCATTGGGATTGCTCCTGATTATTGGTGCTGCATCGTGTTCAAAAAACAAATACAAATCGAACAAGGTTGAATATGGAAAATTCACTCAAACGATTACCGAAACAGGTGAATTACATGCCATCAATACCCGCGCCTTTGTAATGCCTCGTTTCGGACGCTACTGGTACAGTATGAAAGTGATTGGAATGCTCGATCATGGAACTGCCGTGGAAGCCGGTGACTCGATCATTCAGCTCGATCCTGCCGACATTAACAAATTCATCATTGACCGCGAAACTCAATTCGAAAACGAGAAAGCAAACCTCACAAAACTTATTGTACAACAAGAAAATCGCATCAGCGATTTGCAGTCAGCCTTCAAAACAGAAGAAGCCACGTTTAACTTAAAAAAACTGGAAATGGAACAGTTCCGGTTCGAATCGGAAAAAACCAGAAAAATTAAGGAACTGGAATTCAAACAGGCTGAAATCAATTTCAATAAGGTGAAGCTCCGCATGGAACTAAACAAGATTATTTCTGACAACGAACTGAAAATTCAGCAGATACGCGTCAATCAAATTAGTAAAGAAGTAAAAGAGGCGAAGGAAATATTACCTAAGCTAACCATACGTACCCCCATTCCGGGAATTTTTCAGGTTGCACGGAAACGCCGCTCTCGCGAATCGTACAAAATTGGCGACGAGATCGACGCAGGCACTAATATGGGCAACGTGCCCGACCTTACCTGGATGAAGGCTGTGAGCACCATTAACGAAACCGATATCGACAAAATTAACCTGGGACAAAAGGTGAACGTGCGGCTCGATGCGCTGCCCAACGTGACCTTCGAGGGCGAAATCACCTACATCAGCAAATTGTGCCGCCAGTATGAGAACAACAGCAAACGAAAGGTTTTCGATGTAGAAGTGAAACTGAACGACTCCGACGAACGCTTAAAACCGGGCATGACTGTGAGCTGCGAATTCATCACGGCATCGGTCGACGATGTGTTCTTTGCACCCAACGGCTGTATCGATCTGATCGACAACCGCCATTACGTGTATATTAAAAAGAACGCCAGCTACAGCAAGGTTGAAGTGAAATTGGGAGATAGAAACAATACCCACACCATCATTCTTGGAAACATCAAACAAGGGGCAGACCTGATTCCCGCCAATCAAATTAATCAACGCAAAAACAACTAGTTATGCAGTTTGAAGAAAATATAAAAGTATCGATACAAGCCCTGCTCGACCACAAGTTCCGATCGTTGCTAACCATGTTGGGTATCATTTTCGGGGTGGCCTCGGTTATTGCCATGCTCTCGATTGGCGAAGGAGCTAAGCGCGAGGCCATTGCAAAATATCAAGACTTGGGCGTGAACAACATCATTGTGCGCGACAAGAACCTGACAACTGAAGAGTTGGAAGAAGTACGCGCCAAGTTCTCGCAAGGGCTAAGCATCAACGACGCTCAGGTGATCAAAGAAATTGTACCCGGCGTGGTTGATGTAGCTCCTCAAGCCGAAAAAGAATCGGAAGTGAAGTATGCCGACAAGTCGTCGAAATCGACCATCATCGGCATTACGCCCCAGTTCATTCAATTGTTGAATTACGAAGCCGAACGGGGCGAGTTCATCAATGCCGACCACCACGACCGCCAACTAAAGGTGTGCGTGCTGGGTGCTGGCGTGGTGAAAACACTGTTTGGAAGTGAAGATGCCATGGGTAAATTGGTCAAAATTGACGACCAATGGCTCGAAGTGGTAGGCATTATGAAATCGAAAGCCGTATTTACCGAAACAGTGGGCGAACTGGCCTCGCGCGATTTGAACAACGACGTGTACGTACCACTTACCACCTTCCAGAAACGTTTTGTTCCCGAGAATTTACTGAACAGCGAAATCAAACAAATTACAATCAAAGTGGCCAACTCCGAGAAGCTTGTAGAAACCTCGGCACTCATCCGCAGCATTTTGGACAGACACCACTTCAACAATCAGGATTACAGCATCGTCATTCCTTTTGAGTTGCTGAAACAAGAAGAAAAAGAACGTCGCATCTACAACTTTTTACTGGGTGCCATTGCCGCCATCTCGCTTATTGTGGGCGGTATTGGCATTATGAACATCATGTTGGCCACCGTTATGGAACGTACTCGAGAAATTGGGATACGCCGCGCCATTGGAGCCCGCAAAAGTGATATTATGAGCCAGTTTGTGACCGAAGCCGTAGCCATTAGTATTACCGGCGGAATTATTGGCGTGGTACTGGGCGTTTCGCTTTCACTCTTCATTTCACTGTTTACCGACGTGAACACCTTCATCCGACTGTATTCCGTGCTTATTGCTTTTGGCTTTTCGGTACTCGTGGGCATCAGTTTTGGTTACTTGCCCGCCAAGAATGCGGCTAACCTGAAACCCATTGAATCCATCAGATACGAATAATTCAACTAAAAATTCATGTTAATCGAAATAAAAGATCTTACTAAGAATTATGTGATGGGCGAAATCGAGGTTCCGGCTTTAAAAGGAATCAACCTCAAAATTGCCCGCAACGAATATGTGGCCATCATGGGTCCCTCGGGATCGGGAAAATCAACCTTGATGAATATTTTGGGCTGCCTGGATACACCCACCACAGGAAATTACCTGTTCAATCGGGTTGACGTTAGCACACTCGACGACGACCAGCTTTCTGAAATGCGAAACCGCCAAATTGGTTTCATTTTCCAAAACTTCAACCTGTTGCCGCGCATGAATGCATTGCACAATGTTGAACTTCCGCTGATGTATGCCGGCGTGCCAAAACACGAACGCACCGAGCGCGCACTAAAATCGTTGGGCCGAGTGGGACTTGCCGAACGCATCCACCACAAACCAACTGAGTTGAGCGGTGGGCAAAAACAACGCGTGGCCATTGCACGGGCCTTAGTATCGAACCCCGGAATATTGCTGGCCGACGAACCAACCGGAGCGCTCGACTCGAAAACGGGCGACGAAATAATGGCGCTGTTCGACGAACTTTACAACGAAGGGAATACCATTATTGTAATTACCCACGAACGCGAAATTGCCGAATACAGCCACCGTATTATTTACATCAAAGACGGGCTCATCTTTTCTGACGAACCCACCGAGCGCGGCAAACAATTGAAACGATAAGCTTTTTACAAATTCATGATTCAATTTAAAATGAGAAAAATGAACATAAAATACACTTGGGCCGTGCTGTTTGCAGCCCTTATGGGAGTCACTGCTGCACAAGCCCAAACCCAACAGGTGCACTACCTCGATTTGGAAAGCAGCATTGCAATTGCCAAACTGAAGAGCTTCGATATGTTGAGTTTGAAAGAAGATTTGAACATTGCTGAATTCAACCTAAAATCGGCAACCAGCCGGTTTAAAACCCATGTCGATTTAGATTTGACACTGCCCAATTACAGCAAACAAATCAGTTCGTATACCGACAGCGAAGGGAATATTTCGTTGTATACATCGAGAAAAGGAACCTACAACGGCGAAATTACCATCAGTCAACCCTTGCCAACCGACGGTAGTATTTATGTTTCGTCGGGATTCAACAACATTGACAACTACATTTCAGAAAACCGGACAATGACCATGAGCACGCGCATTGGCTTGTCACAACCCGTAAACGCATTTTACTACAACGATATTCGTTCAGGCTACAAACGAGCTGAGCTGAACTATGAACAAACTCAAAAACGGCTAAAGCGCGAGGAACTGAACCTGGTCTACAACGTGAGCAACGCGTTTTACAGTCTGCTGTCGTTACAAAAGCGCGAGGACATTGCCCGCATGAATCTCGAACGCCAGAAAGAAGCATACACCACAGCAAAAAACAAATACGACGCCGGATTGATTCGAGAGGTGGACGCCCTGCAAATGGAAGTTGACTTGGCCGAAGCCCAAAACAATTACGACGTAGCCATCATCAGCCGGCAAGCTTCTCTTAACAGCTTCAAAGAAATCATTGGGATTTCATTGCAGGACAGTGTTATTTTGAGCAGCAACCTCGATTATAAAATTGTGACCGTAGATGCGGGCAAGGCGGTTGAACTGGCTATGCTAAACCGTTCCGAAATTCGCGAGCAAGAAATCAGATTGCAATTGAACAAGATCGACATCAAAAGGCAGAAATCGTATGGAATGGCAACAGGCAATATTACAGCACATTATGAACGGATTGGCACCAACGAAGGTATGATGTCAAACGATATATCGGGAGCAGTGAATAATACCTTCAACGATTTTCGCAATCGCCCGGAGAATTTTGGTATTGGCTTTACAGTGAACATCCCCATTATCGACTGGGGCGAAAACCGCGCATTGGTAAAGGCCGCCGAAGCCCGATTGCAGCAAAACATGTATCAGCAGGAAGTGGTGAAACGCAACATCGAAAGCGAAGTGATGAACCTGGTAGCCGACCTGAACAGTAGCTTGAAACGCTTGCAATTGTTGGAGAAGAACGTATCGGTGGCCGAGAAGAGTTTCGAGATTACCCGTGCCCGCTTCTCCGATGGCGACATCGACAGCCAGGCATTGGCCCTGGAGCGCGACCGTTTGAACAATGCCTATGTGACGCACCTATCGGCCTACATCAACTACCAGTTGAAGATTGCCGACCTTATGCGCAAAACCTTTTACGATTTCCAAAACGACCGACCAGTGCAATAAATGATGCTAACTTTATAAAACGAAAGAGGCTGTCCGAAAAGGATGGCCTCTTTCGTAATTATATTTATTCTGAACACAAATAGAACCTTTATCTTCTGGTGTTGCACCTGATATTGGCTATCATTTCAGACAATTAATAGAGCGGAGATAATTAGTAATGAATTGACCAATAATTGATAAAACAAACTTTGAGATGCATAAAAGTCGGGCCTTGGTGTTTTTTTCTATCTTTAGGTTTTTAAACTACGACTTTAAATTGCTGAACCGTTGTGTTCTAATTTACTATATGGTACGTGTCATTAAATAAATATGAACACTTATGATACATGTTTATCTGGACTGGAATGTTTTTGTTCGGATGAAGAATGGTCTTGAGGATGAACTATTAAGAATATTATCCACCAAAGACAAATTCTTTATTCCATATTCTACTGCTCATATTAGTGATATAATGTCGAGTTTTTCAAACGATGAGCAGCAACTAAAATATATCGATGATGATTTAAATTTTATTATTGACCTTACGAAATACTGGTGCATATCGACATATAAAAAAGAAATTAAAACAGATAGAAGCGACCCAAAATTAATATTTCAGCAATACGTTGAGGATAAAGATTATATGAAAGGTTTTGGATTAGATACTATTATCGAGGCATTAGAAGGGGATGAATTAACAAGTGGAATCGGTAATAGTATCATTAATGTTTTGGGCAATATGCCAATGCCACCAGAACTATTGGAAGCATTAAATAATCCAGAGGTAAGTGAAGTTTTGAATGTACTTTTTCCAGATTTAAAGAACAATCCAACAATGGGCGGTTTCTTCCAATCTTTTGGTAAAATGTATGAAAATTTTAATAATAGTGAAGATTGGAAGGTTGTTAGGGAATATTCGCAAAAACATTTAAACATTAATCCAGACCGATTATCTAATATGGAAAATCCAATGGATTTTGTAAATGCATTATTCGAGCAGAACAATACTGATATAAGAAAACATTTACCGAAACCTGTTGTCGGTCCTGATTGGTATAACGATATAACCAATGAATATCTAATGTTGGATATGTTCGGTTTTTTTCAGGATACAATAAAAGTACGTGATGGCAAACAAAAGAAAACGTTTTCAAATACCACCCAAGATGCATTTCATTGTGGTTTCGCAGCAACAAGTTACTATTATATTACAGCAGATGATAAAACCTACAATAAAACGAAACAAGTTTATAAAAAATTAGGAATTAGAACAGAAGTGTTCAAACCCAATGAATTTATTGAACATTACAATAAACAACTTAATTATACTGACCCAGAAGTTCATCTTAGCCACACCATAAATTTTATCCAACATTGCATTGATGATTTTAATTCAATCGATGAAAATAGTAAGGCATATATTTGGGGAACATATCTATTTGATATGTTTAATACAATTGAAGTATCCAGAAATGAAAACAGTGATTCATTAGTTATTAAACTTATGAATTGTTATCAGCCCAATTATGTTTCGTTGTATGAATTAGAACCGTTGGTCAATAAATTATTTGCGGTTTACGGTGATGATAAAAATGGAATGAGTGAATTTAAAAATGAAGAAGTAAATAACTATTCATGGGGAGGTAGATGCTGGGAAAATGAAAATATATTGATTCAGCTAAAGATGGATGATGATGGGTTAACGCTAAAATTTCAGTAGAATTTTATATTGATGTAGTTGCAATATTTGATTAAAAAACTAAATTGAATCATAAAAGTTGATGATACAAAAATTAAAATATTTAGAAGCAATATCATTTATCAAAGAGGTGCGTACCGATGGGCATAGTCCATTGTTGGTATTGACCAACGATTACGATTCGTATTACATTAAAAATTCAAAAGGTAAAACACCTGCAACTTATTTAATAAATGAATTTGTTTGTAATTACTTGCTGAAGCTTTGGGGACTAAAATCCCCAGATATTGCAGCCATAACCATTCACGATGATATTTTACCAGAAACCTTATCGAATTATCATAAAATATACTTCTATGAACAAACGACCTTCGGTTCTAAAAAATTAGAAGGTGCAGTTGAGATGAATGAATTAATAGAAATTGAGAAGAAAACGGATTTCAATAAATTTTCACAACCTATTGACATTTTAAAATTATGCTTGTTCGATATTTGGGTAGAAAACGATGACCGCAAGCCGACCAATCCTAACATTTTATTCGATTTGTCGGGTGAAAAAATTGGCATTGTTGCAATTGATAATGCCTTTACATTTTTATCGGTCGATTATGACCAGTTAGACCCTGCATTTGGTGTAAGCCAATCATTTAATGATAATCTGTTATATTCTGATTTCGTGAAAAATATATATAAACACATCAAGAAGGAGAGTGACATTATTGATTACATTAAGGAATATTTTTACCTTTGCATCGACAGATGTAAAGAAAATTATTACGAAATAATCGAAAACATTCCAGTAGATTTAGGGTTTAAACAAGAACTTCAGGAAGCACTTTTTAACTTCCTGTTCGATGAGAAACGCAATAAATTGGTATTAACGGAGTTTTATTTGAGGTTGTAAAATGAAAACATATTATACCATAATCAAAGTAATCCCCAACTCGCTGGTAAAAGATAGTATTAGTGTAGGGATGGTATTATCTGACGACATCAGTTTTCAGATTCGGTTTTCAGAAAATAAAGTCAGGATTGCAAAATCGTTATTAGGCGATAATCGAAAACACCTTGATTTCATTATCCAGCAAATTGAAAAGACATTATTAAGTGTTAACGATGAACACGATACTGGAATTTTCAATTTTGAAAATAAAATCAATGCCAGCTATTTTAATTATTTGAACCGTTACAGCAACAACATCGTACAATACGAACGCCCCAGCTACATCAAAGAAGACAATACGACAACAACGTTCAACAACCTATTCCGGTTGTTTATTGATAACGAAATTAAAAGTGAAGATACTTTGGTTAAAGCTGATTTAGAATTGAAGAATCGTGAAATTATTAATGCCAAATTAATCAGCAGGGTTAAGGATAAAGTTCACACGAATATCAAATTTTCAGATAAGATACTACCAACACTTTATTTTAATTATGAATTGGATTGCATTGGTTTGAATGGTGTATTCACGGGTGCAAAATCAATCAACTTTAATGTTTCAGAAGTAACGCTGCAAAAAGAAATTAGTAATTATTATGCTATTGCATCTATATTGGAAAATAACTATAATAAATACGGGAGCAATAATAATTTCTATCTGATTTCCGATGAACCGAGTAGTATAGGTTCAAAAGAACATCAACTTTGGGAGAAACTTAGAAACGGGAAAAAATTCAACCTAATCCATACCGAGGAAGCCGATTTAGTTGCCCAAAAAATTGAAGCTACTGGAGCAGCTAAATTTTTACAATTTGATTAATCATTTTTCCCCAATATCCCTTCCAATATTGAACTATTTTTATACAGTATTGGATTTAACTTGTTCAATGGCTTCTTTCTGATTCCTTATTACCTTCAAAACAAAAGCCCTTACAGGTTAAACTGCAAAGGCTTTTTAGTACCCGGGGCGGGAATCGAACCCGCACTTCATTGCTGAAACTGGATTTTGAGTCCAGCGCGTCTACCAATTCCGCCACCCGGGCTTTTCTGGAATTGGGTGTGCAAATATATATTATTTTTCGCTTTACAAAAACTCTATGCAAAAAGTTTTGACGCTTTATGCCTCTTTTTATAAAAATTGTGTAGTTTCGTATCGTGTTATTATTTTTAAATATGGTAACACGATTGATAGGAAAACATTATTTATCGTCGCTTAAAAACATTAATCTATCAGGAAAATGAAAAAATTCAAAACTTTACCACTATTACTCCTCTTTTTATCGCTCTTTAACTACACTTTGGCACAATCGCTTACCGGAATAGTAAAAGATATTGAAACCGGAGAACCCCTTGCCGGGGCAAACATTCAGGTTATTAACACGCTACGGGGAACCGTTTCCAACAGCGATGGGAATTACTCCCTTCCCATTACCCCCAACAAAACCATTACCATTAGAGCTTCTTTCGTCGGATATAACTCCATCGACTCTACTATCAATACAGCAAAAGAAAAAAACACAACGCTTAACTTCTCCCTGAAATCACAACCCATTAATCAAGAGGAAATTACCATTACAGCAACAAAAATTGCCACGGCAAAATCGAATGTTCCGTTAACCACCTCGGTTATCAACGAAAAAACAATAGCAAGCAGTGCAGAAATAAACCTAATGCCCCTTATTGGGAGCTGTGTTCCCGGGGTTTTTGTTACTGAACGGGGAATAAGCGGCTTTGGAGTATCGACTGGCGCTGCAGGTAAAGTATCGGTCAGGGGGGTTGGATCGGGCGAACAGTCCCAGCTGCTGATCATGATTGACGGGCAACCACAAGTGATGGGTATTTTTGGCCACGGGTTTCCCGATATGTACCAAACTTCGAACTATGAAAAAGTAGAAATCATACGCGGCCCTGCATCGGTTTTATACGGGAGCAATGCCATGGGAGGAGTGGTTAACCTAATCACCAAAAAACAAAAAAACGACGGCTTCAGCGGTAAAGTTTCTGCACAGGGCGGGTCGTTCGATACCTATCGAGGAACAATTACTACAGGATACAAGAAAAGAGGATTCTCGGTTTTTGCAGCATTCAACCACGACCAAACTGCCGGTCATCGCGATAATTCTTCGTTTAACGGCAACAATGGTCATATAGGAATTGGATGGGAAATCAGCTCCAAACTAGTGGCTAACCTCACGGCCAATTATTCTTCCTTCAGGGCCGTTGACCCGGGACCAACAACCACACAAACTCAAGATATATATGCCAATGAAGGCGCCTGGGCATCCATTAAACGCGGAAACACCATGCTCACAGTATCGAATAATTTTGGAGCAGTTGATGGGCACTTGAAAGTATTTTTTAACCAAGGAGATCATACAATTTATGACGGGTGGGTTTCAACCGACCGCAACTATGGTTATTCGCTTTTCGAAGGAATCTCGCTCTTTAAAAATAACCTTACTGGAATTGGAGTAGATTGGAATGAATATGGCGGGATTGGCAGCCCGGTATCGGTTATGAAAATGGTCGATGGGGTCAGAAAAATGATTCCTTCGGAGTATAACAACAAATGGATCGATGTATCAGAACAAGCGGCATATGCATTTATGCAGCAAACCCTTTTCGACGCACTGACCCTAAACGGTGGACTACGTTATTCCAACCACTCACTGTATGGGGGCACTCTTATTCCTCAACTCGGCGCAACATTGACTGTTGGGGACAATAACCAGCTAAAAGCATTAGCATCGAAAGGGCATAGAAGCCCCAATGTGAAAGAGCTCTACTTTTTTCCTCCGGCAAACCCTAACCTTGAGCCTGAAAAACTTTGGAACTATGAGATAGGCTACACCCTTTTTGCACTTAACAACAAAATAAAAGCTTCGGCTACTGTATTTTACATCAAAGGCGAAAACTTAATTTTAGCCACTCCCAACCCAGCCGGTTTTCCTCCCATGTTAAACCAAAATACAGGAAACTTCTCTCACTATGGAGCTGAATTTGAGGCATCTGCACAAATTAGTCCCTTGCTGAGTACGAATGCTTACTATTCTTACCTTCATACCGATGTACCCCGTATTGCATCGCCCAAACACCAATGGTATGCAAGTGCAAATTATCACAAAGGTAAGTTTGATATTACCGCGTCATTACAGGGAATAGTCGAACTTTACACTCTCACCGACAATGCAGCAACACCACAAAACGAGGAAGAAAAACAAAACTATACTTTACTGAACACCAAGGTAAATTACAGGTTCATTCCACAAGTAACCTTCTTCATCTCGGGCGACAATTTATTAAATGCTGAATATTCAACAAATTATGGGTACACAATGCCAGGGGTTACTATTATGGCCGGATTTAGCATACAATTCAATTAAAAATGGCAACTACTCCTAAAACATGTTGTTGCCGAAAATAAAAAAAGAGGAACGTCAGCGCGGTTACACTAACGTTCCTCTTTAATATATATCACTAATATTCTGAATATTATCCTTCAATAAGCGCTTTGTATTCAGCAGCAGAAAGGAGATTATTTGCTTCGGACGGATTCAGCATTTTCACTTTAATCATCCACCCTTCACCATAAGGATCTTTGTTGATCAACTCAGGAGAATCTTCCAATGCCGGGTTCTTTTCAATAATTTCGCCACCTAAAGGCATAAAAAGGTCAGAAACTGTTTTTACAGCCTCAACGGTGCCGAATATTTCTTCCTGGGCAAGGGTTTCATCCACTGTTTCGATTTCAACAAATACAATGTCACCCAATTCTTTCTGCGCAAAATCGGTAATGCCAATTATTGCGATATCTCCCTCAATCAGAGCCCATTCGTGATCTTTGGTATACTTTAAGTTCTCAGGTAAATTCATAATCTCAATTTTTAATTCATCAATCAAAAGTAAAAAGAATTTTCAAAAGAACACAACAACAAAAAATTATCAATTTTGCATTAGTTTTACTTTTGGTAAAAGAAAATATAAAAATCTATTTCGTCTATATTAATAAATTAATTATCAATCCTGTAAAAGATGAACAAAACGATACAAATAGATTCACTTGACAAGATTCACGAAGCTGCCCGAGAGTTTATTTTGCAAATGGGAAACGCAACGGTCTTTGCGTTCAATGGTGAAATGGGTGCAGGGAAAACCACATTTATCAAAGCCATTTGTGAGGAACTGGGTGTAGAAGAAAACATTACAAGCCCTACTTTTGCCATTGTAAACGAATATACTTCGAATAAAGGCTTAACAATTTTTCATTTCGATTGTTATCGGTTAAAAAACATTCGCGAAGCATACGATATTGGAGCCGAAGAATATTTTTATTCAGGAAAGCTTTGCTTTATTGAATGGCCCGAGAAAATTGAAGAAATTTTGCCCGAGCATTGTGTAAATATCTACATAACAGTTCAGCCCAATGGGTCGCGTAATGTCGACATTAACGGGTAAAAATTGGAATATTCGATATATTAGATTAATTTGACAGCTCAAATATTCGCATCATGGCCGAACAACCGCATTCTGGATTGTATCATTTTGAAGAACAGCAATTGATGCCCGCCGAGGAAAAACTCGAAATCAGAAAAAAAGGGCAGAAAATAACTATTGGAATACCTGCTAATACCGACAACGAAGAGGTATGCATCCCGCTTACTCCCCAAGCTGCCGAAATGATTATCAACTCGGGCAACGATGTAATAATTGAAACCGGGGCTGGGCTGAAAACACGATACTCTGACCTTGAATATTCAAACGCCGGAGCAATAATTGCACAATCGAGAAATGAAGTCTTTGAATGTGACTACGTCATAAAAGTTGCCCCTTTCACCAGCGAAGAGATTGCTTTATTGCGCGGCAACCAGGTCATTTTCTCGATGTTGCAGATAGATAAGCAATGCGAGAGTATGGTAAAAACCCTGATGCAGAAAAAAATTACTTCGGTAGTATTCGAATACATGAAAGATGAATTAGGAGGGCTTCCGGTAATGCAGTCGTTAAGCGAGATTTCGGGCATCGTGGCAATGACGGTTGCCGGAGAATTACTTAGTAATAGTTCAGGGGGAAAAGGTGTCCTTTTTGGTGGAGTCACGGGTATTTCGCCAGCTGCTGTCATAATTTTAGGTGCCGAAACTGCTGCCGAATCTGCTGCCAGAGCTGCCTTAGGATTAGGTGCCGAAGTGAAGATTTTCGATAACTCGGTTAGCAAACTTCGCTCGTTCGAACGGAAATTCAACCAGAAAATATTTACCTCCCTGTATTATCCCAGAGTGCTAAAGAAAGCTATCCAAAGTGCCGATGTTGTGTTGGGAGCCCAACCCTTTAACTCTGTACCACAATATATAATCCCCCGCGAGATGATACAAAAGATGAAAAAGGGGTCAATAATTATTGACCTAAATGCCTCGCAAGGTGGCTGTTTCGAAACAACAACATGCACAAGCCTTTCGAATCCAACATACGAAAGAGATGGAATCATCCATTACTGTGTACCAAATATTTCGGCAAGGGTTTCACGCACAACCACCATTGCCCTCAGCAATATCTTTGCCTCAATAATTCTCGAGATTGGCGAAATGGGTGGAATTCCCCAATACATAAAAAGCCAAAAAGGTTTTCGCGAAGGAGTGGTGATTTACAACGGCTTACTCACCAATAAAGATGTCGGGAACAAATTTAATATCCCAGTTAAAGATCTCGACCTGCTGATGGCCGCTTTTTAAAGAGCCTTGAACCAGTCTTGAAAATATTCACCAAAAGGAATGGTCTTTTGCTGCCCTTGCAATGCATAAATGAAACTCAGCAGCCAAAACGCAAAAAGGATTATATTGCATATCCAACCAAAAACGGGAACCCACCCCAACGCTATGCCAATGAGATATATACCAAGGGTTTGCCGGAGATGAAATGTGGTAAATTCTTCTTTCTCATTGCTGTTTACAATAAACGCAATAATCCATCCTATTAAAGTTAAATGTGCAACAATTGCTTTTGTCCGTGCATCCATAATTAGTATTGTATTTATTTTATCCGAAAATAGGAAAAATTTGTCGACACCATTCCTTGAAAAACGTCGAAGAAACTAAAAATACCGGCAAACTACCGTTTAACAAGAATGATATTAAAAACCTACTGAACGTAAATAAGAAAAGGCCACCCGTAAAGATGGCCTTTTAAAAGCTATTAAAAATACTATTATACTAAGTTACTACCGATTAAAAAGCAATTCACGGTATTTTGGCAACGGCCACAATTCATCTTCAACAATCAGCTCAAGTTTGTCGATATGGTCGCGAATGTCCTCAAGATAAGGGCGAACATCACGGTCGTAAGCGTAGGCTTTATCCTTGCCATTTTCAATTACATTGGCCTTTTTACGCGCCTCAACCATGTTGAAAACCTTTTCTTCAATAGCTGAAATGTGTCCAGAAATTTCATTGATCAATTCGACCCTGGTTCCAGCAAGTTTTTTATACTCATCGCCAAAAATCTCTTTTAATCCTTTCACATTGTCAATCAAAGTAGTCTGATATTTGACAGCAGTCGGAACAATATGGTTGATTGCTAAATCGCCAAGGACGCGAGCCTCAATCTGGATTTTCTTGGTAAACTTTTCATACTCAACCTCGGCACGGCTTTCAATTTCTCTTTCAGAAAGTACGCCAAGTTTCGAAAACATATCAATCGTCGAAGGCAAATAATAGGCTTCAAGGGCTTCAGGAACACTAGTGACATTGGTTAATCCACGACGGGCAGCTTCTTGTTTCCATTCGTCACAATAACCATTTCCATCAAAACGGATAACCTTACTCAGGCCAATGAGTTTTTTCAAAACCTGGAAGATGGCTTCATCTTTCTTCAGACCCTTTTCAATCAGTTCGTCAACTTCGTTTTTAAACTCGACAAGCTGTTCTGCTACCGCGGTGTTTAAGGCAATCATAGCTGAAGCACAGTTTGCAGACGAACCTACAGCTCTAAATTCAAAACGATTACCAGTAAATGCAAAAGGCGATGTGCGGTTACGGTCGGTATTGTCTAAAAGAATTTCAGGAATACGACCAATATTCAGCTTAAGCGATGTTTTTTCTTCGGGCGACATCTTCTTTTCTGAAACACTATTTTCAATCAAGTCGAGCATTTTGTTAATCTCGGTGCCAAGAAATGCTGAGATTATTGCCGGGGGTGCCTCATTGGCTCCAAGTCGGTGCGAGTTGTTAGCATTCATGATTGAAGCTCTCAGAATGTCCTGATGTTTATATACTGCATAAATCGTGTTAACAACAAACGTAAGGAATTGCATGTTCCCTTTAGGATTTTTTCCCGGGGCATAGAGCACAACTCCAGTATTTGTAGAGAGTGACCAGTTATTATGCTTACCTGAGCCATTGATCCCCGAGAAAGGCTTTTCGTGTAACAACACACGAAAACCATGTTTCCGGGCAACTTTTTGCATTAGGTCCATAATCATTAAGTTATGGTCGTTGGCAAGGTTACATTCTTCGTAAATAGGAGCCAGTTCGAACTGATTGGGAGCCACCTCATTGTGTCGGGTCTTAATAGGAATGCCCAGTTTATAGGCCTCGTTTTCGAGTTCGATCATAAAAGAAGCTACACGCTCTGGAATCGAAGCAAAATAGTGGTCTTCCAGCTGCTGATCTTTAGCCGATGAATGTCCCATAAGGGTACGCCCGGTAAGGGCAAGATCAGGGCGAGCTTGGTAAAGCGCCTCATCGACAAGAAAATACTCCTGTTCCCATCCGAGGTTTGCATATACCTTTGTTACATCTTTGTCGAAATATTGGCAAACACCAACAGCCGCTTTGTCAACAGCATTAAGGGCTTTTAAGAGTGGGGCTTTATAATCGAGTGCTTCACCTGTGTATGAAATAAAAATTGTTGGAATACAAAGTGTTGTACCCACGATAAATGCTGGTGATGAAACATCCCACGCAGTGTATCCCCGGGCTTCGAATGTTTGTCTGATTCCACCACTGGGGAACGAAGAGGCATCGGGTTCCTGCTGAGCTAGTAGTTTTCCGGAAAAGGCTTCAACAACTCCCCCGTTATCATTGTGTTCGATAAAAGCATCATGTTTTTCGGCTGTCGCATCGGTTAATGGCTGAAACCAGTGACTATAGTGTGTGGCCCCATTTTCAATGGCCCAGGCTTTCATCCCTGTTGCTACCCCGTCGGCAAGCTTACGGTCGATTGTGGTACCATTATCTATGGCATCAATTACCGCCTTGTAGGCATCCTTCGATAAATATTTTTGCATTTTTGGACGGTCGAAAACTAACATTCCGTAATAATCCGAAGTTAAATCGGCTTCTCTTTTAACCTCGAGGGGTTTTCTTTCTAAAAGCTTATCAAAAGCTGCCATTCGAAAATTTGCCATAATAATGTATTTTTATAGTAATTGTCAATTTTACTGTTTTCCCTGTATTTTATTAAAATAAAGTAAGATAATGTCAATATATAAAAACATTTATCTCTTATAATATTGATTTATGAGAACAAAAATATGTTTTTGGCTCATTTTTCAAAATAATATGATTCCAAAAATACAATCAAATGATAAAAAATTTAACGTTTTTATCATTTTCTTTAAAAAATAGCAATAAAATTTAGATTGAGGCTAAAAAATTGGGGACTATGGATTGATTTTTATACTCTGAAGCCAACTTAGCCCCCAAAAAAGAACGGGCAGGTAGTTTAGATTCCTTAATATACATTCTGTAGATGCTTTCATTGAGTTCAGGCCTGAAAAAAACTCCATACAAATTATTCACCCTAATTATCATCGGCATCCCAGCAGAATTTTTAGCCAATACTTCAATGTCAGATGGCAACAAAGAGGGGTACCGGGTGAAATTAATATAACTTTCGAAACTGCCTCCGGTATTTTGCAAAAGAGGGTCGTTTGAAAACCTGGGATCAACATTTACAAATACAGTATTCAAAACAGGGCCATTAGGATTCTGGGATATTTTTGCACCCAGAGCTTGGGCCATAATAAGAAAACCAAAGCCAATACCAAGTACCGGTGAATTGCTGTAACGGGCTGTAATCAGCCAATTCTTCAAGAGATTGATCCATGGGAACCGTTGTCCGGGATGATATGGAGAATCGGCAAGTATAGTTGCCGAGAAATCGTCGGGATGGCGTAACGGCTCGCCTTGCCAGATATGCTGAACCTTAAAATACTCTCGTCCCAAACCACTGGCCTTGATAATCCAATCGTCGTAATCGCCACACTGATCCCTGATCAATGCAGGTGCTTCACCGCATTTGATTATCAGAAATTTCTTCATCGAAAAACATTTTGATACAAAAACAACAAAGGTGGAAAACTTTTGCTTGTCTCCCACCTTAGCTGCCCAAAGAATTACTTCACGGCGTTTAATTCTGCAAAATAACGATAGAAATTAGGTATTGTACGAATACCGTTCCAGAGATTTTCGAGAGGAAAACTTTCATTGGGCGAATGAATTGCATCGCCGTCAAGACCAAAACCAATCAAAATGCTCTTAATCCCTAATATTTCTTCAAAGGTTGTAATAATGGGTATACTTCCTCCACTTCTAACCGGAATTGGTTGTTTCCCAAAAACATCGATCAACGCTTTTTCCGCAGCCACATAAGCCGGATGGTCAATAGGGCAAACATACGGATTTCCACCATGCAAATAAGTAACCTTTACTTTCACTGATTTAGGGGCAATCTGTTGGAAATAATCGTTGAGAAGTTGGCTCACCTGTTGAAAGTTCTGGTTGGGAACCAACCGGCATGAGATTTTTGCATGGGCCACCGAGGGAAGAACTGTTTTGGTCCCTTCACCGGTATAACCACCCCAAATTCCACAGACATCGAACGAGGGACGAATTCCTGTACGCTCGGTTGTGGTATAGCCTTCTTCGCCACTGAGCTCATCAACCCCTATGGCTTTTTTATATTCATCGGCATTAAACGGGCGACGGTTGAGCAGTTCTCTTTCTTCAGCTGAAACTTCAGCCACATCGTTATTGAAATTCGCTATTGCAATAGAATTATCGGGATTCAAACATTTAGCAATCATCTGACTGAGGACAACGATAGGATTGGCAACTGCACCACCAAACAAGCCTGAGTGAAGATCGCGATTTGGCCCAGTTACTTCAACATCCCAATAGGTAAGCCCTCTCAAACCTGTAGTCACGGCAGGCTGATCGGGTGAAACCATGGTCGTATCTGATACAAGAATAACATCAGCTTTTAACATTTCCTTGTTATCTTCACAGAACTTTGCCAAGCTAGGTGATCCAATTTCTTCTTCTCCTTCAATTATAAACTTCACATTACAAGGTAAGGTGTTGGTTTTCACCATATATTCAAAAGCTTTTGCATGAATGAAGCTTTGACCTTTGTCGTCGTCGGCACCACGAGCCCATATTTTCCCGTCTTGAATAACCGGCTCAAAAGGAGTTGTTTTCCAAAGATCTACAGGATCTACTGGCATAACATCCATGTGGGCATAGACTAAGATAGTGGGAAGAGAGGCGTCAATGATTTTCTCGGCGAAAGTAACAGGGTTTCCAGCGGTTTCGAGAACTTCAGCCTTATTGGCACCTGCTTCGAGAAGCAATTCTTTCCAACGGTTTGCGGCTTTGTACATATCGTCGCGATGTTCTTTTTCAGCACTAATCGACGGGATGCGGATTAAGCTAAAAAGCTCATCGAGAAAGCGGTTTTTATTTTCTTCGATAAATTGATTTATAGAATTCATATCGTGTAATTTTTAATTCCCGAAGGTATAAATTTTAACAGGGAAAAACATGACATTTATTTGTCGGGAACAAATTTAAGCGATACAGAATTTACACAATGGCGTGTATTTTTCGAAGTAAAACCCTCGCCAATAAACACATGCCCAAGATGACCGGCACAACTGGCACATGTAATTTCTGTTCTGCGTCCATCGCGGTCGAGGGTGCGCTTTACGGCCCCTTTTATCTCATCGTCGAAAGAAGGCCAGCCACAACCCGAATGGAATTTGCTGTCAGAACGATACAAAGCAGCATTGCATTTACGGCAATGATATGTTCCGGCTGCAAAAAAATCGGTATACTCGCCTGAAAAAGGTCGTTCTGTACCTTTTTGCTCGATAACATAGCGCTCAACATCAGTGAGTTTGTTGTATTTCACAGAATCTTCAGACTGCATAACAATTATATTTACAATAAATAAAAATGTTTGAAATGATAGTATCATATCAATCCTTTTTTTTGATTAAATCTTCTCTGTAAAAACAAACGAACTCCGGCTTAGGTTTAGCTATAAACCTGAGTTCGACTTTATTTTTGAGTTCAGACCGCTTGTAAACAGTAAGATTCAATGCAAAATCACGCAAGAATAACGGGTTATTTTAAGTGATTTTAAAGCAGAAGATTGCTGTTTACAAGTGGCGGACAATGAGCTTTGCATAAAACACTGTTTTCCTGCATTAAATTTCCTCGATTTAGCCCGCTAATAC
>Ga0123335_1001592_pt1 | contig 36374 bp, 33 predicted proteins | sample BiotimSIPDNA_2_FD_89707 | JGI IMG/M metagenome (GOLD analysis project Ga0123335, IMG submission 89707) | Anaerobic biogas reactor microbial communites from Washington, USA - Biogas_R2 time_0 SIP DNA | ecosystem: Engineered > Bioreactor > Anaerobic > Unclassified | place: Washington, USA... | reverse complement strand
GGTTTTTATATTAAACAGCGGGTGGCGATGAGCTCTTCGAAAACGCTTGAGTGGGTGGATGCCGGGCACGCTGAGGCTGTGGAAAAGGGCCAGTTGATCCCGCGCAAGTGGGAAGAAGAATATATGGATAACTCCGGGCGCAGCGAGGAACGCTATCAGAGCGAAATTGCCGGCCTGGAGGATGTGGCGGTAACTTATCGGGGCGTAAAAGCCTGGGTATCAGCGCATCATTTTCAGGTTATGATGCCTAAAATGGTGATGGTCGAGGTGCTTGATGAGATGCTCGAGGACGGCTGGAGCGACCTGCTGATGGGTCGGATGGTGGAAATGGATGACCGCATGGACGCGAAGGGCTATCTGAGACTGACGACCTATCCGCAGACGATGCGTTTGTTAGGCAATGTGATTGATGAAGAAGTAGCAGCGCTGGCGACCAAAGACGGCATCACGGCGCAGGCTGCGTTGGGCCTGAAACAAGCAAAAAAGCCGGTTTTGAGGGGTTTAAGGAGCAATCGACGGGTGCGTAATATGGTGCAGGGCTTGGTTAATTTTCTGTACCGCTGGCTGAACAAGGATTCGAGGATGTAATGATAGTAATGATTGCCGGGCTGGGCTCGATTGGGCGGAGGCACCTGAGAAACCTGAAAACGTTGGGCGTGAACGATATTCTGCTTTATCGCACCAGGCTGTCGACACTGCCGGAGGACGAACTGGCCGGCCTGCCGGTTTTTACCGATTTAGGTGAAGCTCTGGCGCAAAAGCCTGACGGGGTGGTGGTGAGCAACCCCTCCAGCGAGCATATAAAGGTGGCTATTCCAGCAGCCTTAGCGGGATGTCATCTGTTGATTGAAAAACCGCTCAGCACCGATCTGGATGAGATTGGCAACCTGCGGAAGGCGGTGGAAGCGACCGGCGCGCGGGCGCTAGCCGGGTTTCATTTCCGGCATCACCCGGTCTTGAAACGGATTAAAAAACTGCTTGAGAGCGGAGAAATAGGAACGGTGCTTTCAGCGAAAGCGCATTGGGGCGAATATTTGCCGGGTTGGCACCCCTGGGAAGATTATCGGCAGTCTTACGCGGCCCGCAAAGATCTGGGCGGTGGCGTGGTGAACACGCTTTCGCATCCCTTGGATTATCTGCGCTGGCTGGCTGGTGAGGTGAGAGGGGTCTCAGCGCTGACAGGGCGGGTGAGTTCGCTGGAAATCGATGTTGAAGATAATGCCGAAATCACGTTGGCTTTCGAGTCAGGCGCTTTTGGCACAGTGCACCTGGATTATTACCAGCGACCTGCCACACACACGCTGGCAATCACCTGTTCAAAAGGCCGCGTGACATGGGATAATGCCACCGGCTCGGCGGATGTTTATTTTGATGATGATGGCAGCTGGCAGCGGTTTGAACCCGCGGATGACTCTGAGCGCAACGCGCTCTTTTTGGAAGAAATGCGTCATTTTCTGGCAGTCTGTCGGGGAGATGAAGCGCCAGTGTGCACGCTTGAGGATGGTTTCGCCGCTCAGGCAATCGCGTCCGCAGCGCACGAAAGCTCCGCGAGCCGCGGACAGATGGTGGCGATAGCGGGTCAGACAAGGCAAAATGGTAGAATTGTCGGCGCTCAGAATCAAGAGGAAAAATAATGTCAAACGTGCTTGATAAATTTGTGATGAATGACCGTACCGTGTTGATTACCGGAGCGGCTGGTTTGTTGGGCAGGCAATTCGCACTGGCGCTCGGTCAGGCTGGCGCGAATGTGATGCTGGCTGATCTGGCTGGCGAGGCGGTCAGGGCTTACGCGAATCAATTGAAGGTTCAGGGCATTCCAGCTGGCGTGGTCGAGGTGGATGTGACGGACCCGGATTCTGTACAGCACATGGTCACCGCGACTCTGGAAAGGTTTGCCAGCCTGGACGCGCTGATTAATTCAGCCGCGCTCGACCCTAAGTTTGACCCGGCACATGTTGACGCGCAGGGCGCGAACGCATTTGAGAGTTATTCTCTTGATGCCTGGCGTCAGGCGCTGGATGTGAACCTGACCGGCATGTTTTTGGCTTCTCAGGCGGCGGTTAAACCGATGCTGAAAAAAGGCGGCGGGGTGATTGTCAATATTTGCTCGACCTACGGGTTGAACGGACCAGACCAGCGCATTTATGAACGACCGGACGGCTCACGCTCATTTAAGCCGGCTTATTATTCGGTGACCAAGGCCGGTGTGTTGGGTTTTACGAAGTATCTCGCGGCATATTACGCCGGCAAGAACATCCGCGTCAACGCTTTGACCCCAGGCGGGGTGTACAACGGTCATGATGAGATCTTTACTCAAGCCTATTCAGCTAAGACGATGATGGGACGGATGGCTCATCTGGATGAGATGAGCGCGGCGATGCTCTTCCTCTGCAGCGATGCGTCCGCATATATGACCGGCAGCAATCTTGTCGTGGATGGGGGTTGGACGGCATGGTAAGCTACTCAGATGAGGTGATTGCCATCATCCCTGCGCGGGGAGGCTCAAAAGGCATTCCGCACAAGAATATCAAACCCTTTGCCGACGCGCCTCTGATCGCCTACAGCATCGCGGCAGCCCAGCAGGCTAAGCAGATATCACGTGTGATTGTCTCAACTGATGACCCTGAAATCGCCAGAGTGGCGCGAGAATGGGGAGCTGAGACGCCTTTTATGCGCCCAGCCGAGCTGGCGCAAGATCGGACAACCGACTACCCGGTGTTCAGGCACGCTCTGGATTGGTTGCTTGAGCATGAAGGAAAACTGCCCGGGATGGTTGTGCAATTGCGGCCGACCTCGCCGGTCAGACCCACTGGGCTGGTGGATGAGGCGATCGGTGTGCTGCGCACGCACCCGGAGGCTGATTCAGTGCGAGGGCTGGTACCTGCCGGACAGAATCCGTTCAAAATGTGGCAGCTGGACTCAGCCAGCGGACAGATGCGCCAGCTGTTGACCGTCGAAGGGGTCAAGGAACCTTTTAACGCCCCGCGACAAGCCCTGCCGAAAACGTATTGGCAAACCGGGCATGTTGATGTTATCCGCACACGTACGATCATAGAGAAGGGCAGCCTGTCGGGTGATGTGATCATGCCTGTGATGGTGGATGCACGATATACGGTGGATATTGACGTGCCTTCTGATTGGCCAAAGTATGAGGCGTTGATGAGGGATCGCGCGCTTGAGCCTGTGGACCCTCTGAAAAAGCGGCGCAAGTTCCCGCGCAAAGTGAGCGCATTGGTGATGGATTTTGACGGCGTGATGACCGATAACTGCGCCACGATCGATTCAAATGGGGTTGAGGCGGTGAGGATCAGTCGCGCGGATGGACACGGCTTGAGCATGTTGAGAGATCAGGGCATGACCAAACTCTATATTATGTCGCGCGAGACAAACCCGGTTGTGACGCAGCGCGGTAATAAGCTGCAGATTGAGGTCTATAAGTCGGTCATGGATAAAGGAAAAGCCTTGCGCAGTTTAATTGACGCGCAAGGATATGACCCGACTGAGGTAATTTTTGTGGGCAATGACCTGCCGGACCTCGACACTTTGGATGTAGCCGGGTTCTTTGTCTGCCCTGCAGATGCAGAACCTGAGGTGCTGCGAAGGGCAGATCTAGTGTTGACCAAGCGAGGCGGCAGGGGCGCGCTGCGCGAATTGACTGACAGAATCTATCAACAAAACCAAATGGACAGCTAGGAGTAATATGGAACGAATCGTAACGATCGGAAACAGAAAAGTGGGGGATGGGCAGCCGGCTTATATCATCGGTGAGGTTGGAATCAACCATAACGGCAGCCTGGAGAACGCCAAGGCGTTGATGAGGGTGGCCAAAAAGGCCGGGCTGGACGCGGTAAAGTTCCAGAAGCGAACTCCCCTGCTCTGCGTTCCCGAACATCAGCGCAATCAGATGCGCGATACGCCCTGGGGCTACATCAGCTATCTTGATTATCGTTACAAAGTGGAGTTTGACAAAGAGGGCTACGATGAGATTGACCACTACGCGAAGCAAATCGGCATCGATTGGTTCGCTTCATCATGGGATATCCCTTCGCTCGAGTTTATCGAAAGCTATAACCCGCCCACCCATAAAATCCCATCGGCCTTGCTGACTGATCATGAGCTCTTAAGGGCTTACAAGGCGACAGGCAAGCCGATTATCGCTTCGACTGGCATGTCTACCCTGAATGAGATCGAGCAGGCGATGGAGATTCTGGGCGAAGACAATGTTATCGTGTGTCATGCCACTTCCAGTTATCCTTGCCCGCCTGAAGAGCTCAATCTTAAAGTGATTCAGGCGCTTAAGCAAAAATATAAATGTCCGGTCGGCTATTCGGGGCATGAAGTTGGCCTGGTGCCCTCGGCGGTGGCAGTCGCGCTTGGCGCCTGTCTGGTGGAGCGCCACATTACCCTTGACCGGTCGATGTGGGGCAGCGACCAATCAGCTTCGGTTGAGCCGCAGGGAGTGGAAACGCTGGTTAAGTACATCAGGGTGATTGAAAAATCAATGGGCGATGGCATAAAACAGGTTTATGACAGCGAGAAGTCATCGCTCTCAAAATTAAGGCGGTACAGCCAGTAATGGGAAACCCGCAGGCATTGATTGAAAAAGTGCGCAATCACCTGAAGGTGAAAAATGCGCATTTAATGGCGGGCAGGCACATTCGCAAATTGGCTAAAATGGTGGTCGAGAAAGCGCCTCCGGCAACAGTGCCGCCGATTGTGTTTTTTAATGCCTCAACCCGCTTAGGTGGGATGAGCTTAAACGCGGGGTTCGCTTTAGTGACTGGGTGGTCACTGCGCCTGCAAGGTGTGCCGGTGGTTAATTTTGTCTGCGAGCGAGGCATGACACAATGTGTGTTGGGCACAGATCGTGGCGAACCGCCAAAGACACCGCCCTGCAAAGAATGTGTTGAACAGTCAGATTGGACCTGTTCTTATTCTGATCAGGTGCGCTGCGGGTTCGCTGCGGACGCGCAGTTAGACGAGGCGCTTGAGGGCCTTAACTTGCAGGATTTATGTAATTTTGTCTGGCAGGATATGCCGCTTGGTGAACTGGTCCTGCCATCGGCACGCTGGATTTTACGGCGCCATCACTTGAGCGATGATCTGACCACACTGCGCATCCTGAGGGAATACATCCGCTCGGGATGGTCGATCGCCAGACAGTTTGACGCGGTGTTGGAGCGGTTTCACCCGCAGTCTGTGGTGGTGTTTAACGGGATGCAATACCCGGAAGCTTGCGCGCGCTGGGTGGCGCGCAAACGCGACTTGAAGGCCTATTCGCATGAGGTAGGCCTGAGACCACTGAGCGCTTTCTTTACTGAAGGCGACGCCACGGCTTATCCGCTGGATCTGCCAGCGGATTTCTCTCTGGATGCGGTGGAGACCGCGCGGCTGGATGAGTATCTGGATAAGCGCTTTAAGGGCAACTTCCAGATGGCCGGCGTAAAATTCTGGCCGGAGATGAGCGGGCTCGACCCCGAATTTGTCACGCTCACCAAACGTTTTGCGCAGGTGGTTCCGGTGTTTACGAATGTGATTTTCGACACCAGCCAGCCTCATGCCAATACGCTGTTTGAGGATATGTTTGTCTGGCTGGACGAGGTGTTGGCCTCGGCCAGGCGCCACCGGGAGACACTTTTTGTGATCCGCGCTCACCCGGATGAGACGCGCAAAGGAAAAGCCAGCGAAGAGTCAGTGGCTAATTGGGCAGCACGGAACAAAATAGAAGCTGAACCGAATATCAAATTTATCTCTTCTGAAGAATACATCAGTTCTTATGATTTGATTCGCATGGCCAAGCTTGTCCTGGTCTACAATTCGACCATTGGGCTTGAGGCTTCGATCTTGGGCGCGCCTGTTTTGGCGGCTGGCAAGTCGCGCTATTCACCGGCGGATGTGGTTTGGCTGCCGGCAAAGCGCGAAGCCTATCTCTTACACCTTGAAGGGATGTTGAGCAACCCTGATATCGAAATCCCTCAACGATTTGCCCGTAACGCGCGGCGGTTTTTATATTATCAGCTGTTCAGGTCTTCGCTGAGTTTCGCCAAATTCTTAGAAGAGGATGGTGTCTGGCAGGGATATGTGAAGCTTAAAGACTTTGACCTGGCGGATCTGTTGCCTGAAAACTCAGCCAGCCTGAGAGTGATTTCGGAGGGGCTGCTGAAAGGCGGCAACTTTATTCTCAAGCGCGGTGACGTATGAGCATAGACCACGTGGTGGCTTTCGTCCCGATGCGACATGTTTCCGTCAGGGTGCCGGGCAAGAATTATCGGCTGATCGCTGGAAAACCGCTTTACGCTCACATTCTCGACACGCTGCTTGTGGTTCCTGAGGTGAGTCAAATTGTGGTTGATACCGACTCGCCGGTGATTCTGGAAGGGCTGGAAAAGCATTACCCGATGGTTAAAGCCGTGTTGAGGCCTGAACATATGAGGGCTGATACGGTGCCGATGAATGACGTCTTGCTGTACGATACGAGTCTGGTGGAAGCCGACTGGTACCTCCAGACTCACAGCACCAACCCTTTGCTCAAAGCTGAGACGATCAGTCGCGCGATCCGCGCCCTGGCTGAGGATCATCCCGCTCATGACACCTTGTTTGGCGTAACACGCCTGCAGACTCGTTTGTGGGATGAGCGTAATCGGCCGATTAACCACAACCCCGCTGAACTGATCCGCACACAGGATCTGCCACCGGTGTTTGAGGACAACTCCTGTATTTATCTGTTTCAACGGCAGGCATTGATTGAACACGGGACACGCCTTGGCGCGCGGCCGCTGATGTTTGAAATTCCCGCGGCTGAAGCGGTTGATATTGATGATGAACTTGATTTTACGGTTGCCGGTCTGATGCTCGAGGCACAGAACCAGGCAAAGAAGGATAAAGCATGAGTAGTGTGTTGGTAACCGCTCCTTATATGATCCCGTTCATGGATCGGTTCAGACCCGTCCTGCAGCATTTTGGAGTAAAGACGATTGAACCGGACGTAGAAGAGCGCATGGAAGCCGAAGACTTGCTGAAATATGCGGGACAGTTTGACGGTACGATTTGTGGGGATGATCGTTATACGCGCGAGGTGGTGGCGGCTTGTGTGCCGCGCCTCAAGGTGATCTCAAAGTGGGGAACCGGTATTGACTCAATTGACCAGGAAGCTTGCCGCGAGTATGGGGTCAGCGTAAGGAACACTCCCAACGCATTCACGGTGCCGGTCGCCGAAAGTGTGTTGGCTTATATGCTGGCTTTCGCCAGGCGCCAGCCCTGGATGGATCGGGAAATGAAGGCGGGTTTATGGAAAAAGTTGCCCGGGCACACATTGAGTGAATCGACGCTGGGGGTGATCGGCGTGGGCAATATTGGCAAAGCGGTGCTGCGCCGCGCCAGGGTGTTTGGCATGAAGCTTCTCGGCAATGATATCGTTGAGATCGCCCCGGATTTTGTAGTAGAGAACAATGTTGAGATGACCAGCCTGAAAAACCTGATCGAACGCGCTGATTACATCAGCGTCAATTGTTCGCTCAACGCAGGCTCACGTCACCTGATTAACGCTGAAACCCTCTCGGGGGCTAAAGCGAACGCGGTGCTGATTAATACTTCGCGCGGGCCGGTAGTCAAGGAGGCAGATCTGGTGAAAGCGCTCGAGCAAGGCCATCTTAGAGGCGCGGCTCTGGATGTGTTTGAGGATGAGCCTTTGCCGTTGGACAGCCCGCTGCGGCAGATGGATAACGTCATGCTTGCCCCGCACAATACCAATTCAAGCCCAACCGCCTGGGAACGTATTCATTGGAACACCCTGCGCAACCTGTTGGTTGGTCTGGATATTCCGGTGGGCGACATTGAAAGCCTGAAGGCTCTGGAAGTGAAATAAGCGGAGGATCAATGACCGAAAACAAAGAAAAAACTGTGTTAATCACCGGCGCCGCCGGAGGGGTGGGGCGGGCGACAGTCAAACTCTTCAACGATAAGGGCTGGCGGGTGATTGGCGTTGACCGTAAAGAAATCTATGAGGGTTTCCCGTCAGATGGGTTTTATATCCAGGCGGATATCTCAAGCGCTGCCAACCTTGAAACCATTTTTGACCGCGCTTCGGCCTATACCCAGTCGCTCGACGCGGTGGTAAATAACGCCGGATATCAGATCAGCAAACCGCTGATCGAAACGACCGCTGAGGAATGGGATCAGGTGATGGCTTCAAACCTGCGCGCGGCGTTTTTAGGAGTGAAACTGGGCTATCGGCTGCTCAAAGCTGAGGGCGGCGGGGCGATTATCAATGTGTCAAGCGTTCATGCGGTGGCCACCTCGGCCAATATCGCGGCGTACGCGGCTTCAAAGGGGGGGCTTTTAGCGCTGACCCGCGCGATGGCGATCGAGTTCGCGCCGGATAGCATTCGAGTGAACGCGGTGCTGCCGGGGGCGGTGGATACACCCATGCTGCGGGCTGGCTTCAGACGAGGCAGGCCCGGAGAGCTGCCTGAGGAAGAGCAAATGGCAGCGCTGGCGGCTAAAACAGTGAATGGACGGGTCGGCAAGCCAGCTGAAATCGCTTCTGTGATTTATTTTTTAGCGGATAGCGAACAGTCGAGCTTTATGACCGGTCAGGCGATTGTCGTAGACGGTGGGGCGACCTGCCGACTTTCAACGGAGTAAGATGACAAAGACTACCTCAAGACCAGAGATTTCAGCGTTCGGCAAGTTCGTGCGGCGGGTTTATGATGGCATCAGGCGGTTGCCAGACCTGCCAGGCGCATATCTTCATCCATGGCGGCGTGAGTCAATGAGAAAGCTGGCAGCGCTTAAGAACAGTCATCAGGGCGAGCGCTGTTTTATCATCGGAAATGGTCCTTCACTGAAAGTGACCGATTTGAGCAAGCTCAAGAATGAATTCTCGATCGGTTCCAACCGCATTTTTCTGGCGGAGGAAGAGCTGGGCTTTAAACCCTCGGTATTGCTGTCAGTGAATGACCTGGTGGTGCAGCAGAGCGTGGAGGAGCTGAGCGCACTGCGGATGCCCAAGTTTTTCAGCTGGCGGGCGCGAAGGTGGATCACGCCGGACGCGTTGACTCACTTTTTGTACACGACTTATACCACCCCGGCTTTCGCCAAAGACGTGCGGGGGCGCATCTGGGAAGGTGGCACAGTGACGAATGTGGCGCTGCAGCTGGCATACCACTTTGGCTTTAAACAGATCATCCTGATTGGGGTGGATCACAACTACGTAGATAAGGGCAAACCTAACTCGACAGTTGAATCAAAAGGCGATGACCCCAACCATTTTTCGGCGAAATATTTCGGCAAGGGCTTTCAATGGCAGCTGCCAGACCTCGAAGCCTGGGAAGACGGCTATCGCATGGTGCGGCGGGCTTATGAGGCGGACGGACGCGAAGTGTTGGACGCGACGATTGGCGGTAAACTGACGGTTTTTAAGAAGGTTGATTTTAACAGCCTGTTTGATTAACCAGAGCCGCATATAAAATCGCGCACGGGAAAATGAGTAAGTTTATACTTTATTCACTTTCCTTTGATGGAAATAATATGCGTAACGGACAAAAATGCGGAATCCGCATTTTTGTATCACTGGCACGGGAAAACTCCTCTAATCTCTGATAATTTGCCTTAATCCTGCGCGGCACTCAGATCCTGACGGCGGCTGATGTGAGCGCCGATCAGGTAAAGAACGATGATCAGGATACCCCAGTAAGCAAAAGACTGATTGGTTGGAACAGTTCTCACCGGCATGACGTTGATGTATGAGAGATGCCATCCCGGGAGCCACTTGGCCCAAGCGGGAAGTCCGCTGAGCATAAACCCTACCATTGATCCAAACAAAACGATGATTCCAGTCAGAAGTCCGTAATAGTATTTTCCGGTGAGCTGATTGACAACCATCATGAGCAAACCAAAAGTGACAAAACCCATGAACATCAGCCCGGCGTTTTTCAGCAAATAAAGCGCCGGCGAGACGCTTGGATTTCGTGAGAAATCCAGGTTGACGGACATGGGGTTCTGCTGAGCCTGCGGAGAGAAGCCGGGCTCAACCGGCAGGGTTAACGCCGCGGCGCCGCCAACCAGGAGGTGTAAGACGAGCAAATAAATCGCGGCTAACAGAGCGAGCGTCCACAGCTTGCCGAGCCACCATTTTGTTCGTGATCTCAGGCGCAGGACGACGAGCTGGCCATTGTTTGACTCAGGGAGAAGGTCAGAGACGAGATAAACAAACAAAAGAGCCGTGCCGAAATACAGGTATTGGAAATTGCCGGTGACTATTAACAGCATATCCCACCAGTTAACCAGCGAACCGTTGGCGAGTAAATGTTGAAGGTAATTATGGGCACGGTAGATCAGAAAGAAGAACAATGGGATAGGCAGCAGCCAGCGCCAGCGTAACAGCTGAGATCTCAGTTGATAGCTTACAAAAGACAGGAATCGCATCAGCTCCTCAAAATTTGGTTATTAAAGGTTGCGGCGCATTCTTTTCGTGCCAATCCAGAAGGTCAGAGTCGCCAGACCACCGATAACAAGATACTGTAGCAACTGGTGCGAGAAGGTATATTCGCCGATGGCAGGGATGGCATCTTGAGGAAAAAGCCCAAGGAGGAGGTCAAAGAATTGTGGAATATGAACGGTGCGCTGAACTAAAAACGCCAAGAGTTGGCTGAGAACCAGAGGAAAGGCCAGAGCGACATAGCGATTATGAATGATCGTTGAGATGGCCAGCCCGACCAGCGCCATGCACGCTCCGAAACAGCCGGCTGAGCCCAACTGAAACAGGAAGTAAGCGATTGGGCTGCTGTTCAAGATCGCGCCGAAAGGCCCATTCGGGGCGGAAACTGTGTTTGGAGAGAGAGAATGCCAGGCGCTCCCAGCCCAATCAAAAGGACGTGTGAAGCCACCCGCAAAAATGACCAGCTCAATCAACACTAATGCGAGACCGCCTGAAACCGCGACAGCCAGTATTTTGGCGGTGAGATAGCTGCGATAACGTGTACGCTGCACGATGAAGCGCTGAAAGCCCTGACTCCAATCAGACAGAAACGAATCCGCGAAGGGAAGGGCGGCAAATAACGGAGCGAATAACTTGAACTCTGAAAAGTTGATGTTAAGCAGGTACCAGCCAACAGGGTGAAGGGTGGGCCTCTGGCCAAAAGCAAAGGGATTGCGATAAGCGCCGACAATGAAAAGAATGACCGCGAAGATAACCGCTAACAAAAAGCGCGAGTTGCGAAAAGCGAGCGACAGCTCAACTGAGATTATTCTCTTCACAATAAACTCTCCTGGTTAAGCAGACGCTCCTGTATCTTGGCGCGAAAATACGCTTCAAATGATTGGAAGATCTCATCAGGAGAATAGCCTAGCAATTGCATCTCGGCAAAAAACTTATTAAGAAGCTCTTCTTTCATTGATTCGTGGCATTTGAGAAGGGCAGATTTATCCTGGGTGATAAAAGTTCCCTCTCCCCGGCGGGTTTCAACGAGACCGAGCCTGCCCATTTCCATGTAGACACGCGCGATGGTGTTGTGATTGACACCATACTCCAAACCCGCGTCAACCCAGGAAGGCAGTTTATCCCCGGGTTTGAATTCGCCGCGCAGGATCCTGGTGATCATGTTCTGCATGATCTGCAGATAGATGGGCTGTTTAGTGTCGTATTCAATTTTCATATGCCGCCCTTTCGTCCTGATCGACCAGCATTTCAGTCCACAGCGTCAGTTTGCCTGATTTCATAAGATAAACCCGATCGCAGAGAAGCTTGATCTCATTTTGATTGTGACTGGTAAACAGGATGGTTTTGCCCATCTGCTTCAGTTGGATCAGGTAGTCGTAGATTTCGCGCTGTCCGTCAAAATCGAGGCCGGCGGTTGGCTCGTCCAAAATGAGCAGCTTGGGGTCTTCCATGATGGCTTGCGCGATGCCGAGGCGCTGGCGCATGCCCACCGAAAATGCCTTGACAGGCATTTTATCCTCAGGATCGAGCCCGACAAAGCGAAGCGCCTCGCTGACCCGCTGGGGAGAAGCAGCCCCGCTGATTTTGGCCAGAAGCATTAAGTTGAACAGAGCGTTTTCGTTGAGCAGAAAACCGGCCTGGTCAATTAAAGCGCCGGTGTCAGGCGCGAATTCAACTTCCTTGCCGATGCGCCTGCCGAAGACCTTTATTTCACCCGAATCAGGGAGCATCAGGCCGATAAGGTTTCTCAAAAAGACGCTCTTGCCCGAACCATTGGAGCCGCAGATGGCATAGATCATGCCTTGAGGCAGGTCAAAATCCACACCATCGAGAACCAGCTTCCCGCCGAAGCTTTTACGGACGTTTTTTGCTTCAACAATCAGATTTGAAGTCATGAATTCCCTCTCGGAACGTTGTCATTAAAACGAAATTTTTGCATGACCGCGCAAAATCACTTCAGCGCCCTAGGTAACTGTATCGCTTATGATAATATGGGAGTGAAGGTGTGTCAACATTTGTCTTTTAACGCTTTTAACGCAGTGTCTTTTAACGCAGCAGGGCCATCTTGCTTTTAAGATAAGATGTTCTGTTTCTTATGGAATGTCCATCGGCGTTGGCTGATTGACTTCACGCAGGTTGGGTGGAGCGACGACATACTTCATGCTGGCGCTATCTGTTGGAGCGGAACCCAACCCATCTGCTTGTTGACATAGACCTTAGCAGACGCATCGAACCACCCTCCTAGTCTCGTTGGGCTTGCGTCTAATCAGCCCACATATAACATATCGGGTTCCACTCGATCCATCTGACTGTTCTCCTGTAGGGTTGGGTGTCACACCCAACCGCCCGTTCGTTGTGCCATTCCCTTGGAGACGGATAGGCATAGCGCTCTGGGGTATTGCAAAATGACTACTGAAATCCTACCCCCTGAATAAATGGAATTTATTATCGGTTAAATCAAAAAAACGCATTTTGTTTCGTGAAGGCACTTATTTAGATGCGTTTGCCTGCCATAATTCCGGGCGCATTTGACAAATTTTCGCACCCATATTAGCATAAGTGGAATAGCAACCTAGGGCACTGGCGTAATTATACACAAAAATGTATGCGGCCAACAAAACTTCGAAAGGAAAACCATGACTTCAACTCTCATCATTGAAGCGAAAAACATCCATAAAGCTTTTGGCAAAAGAATCATCCTCGACGGCTTGAACTTTGAGGTGCCTGAAGGGGTGATCCATGCTATTTGCGGTAAAAACGGAATTGGCAAGAGTGTTTTGCTGAGAATTTTGACCGGATTTATCCGACCGGATCAAGGCAGCGTGCGAATTCACGGAAAGAGAGTGGGAAAAGAAGTGGAATTCCCCGGATCGACTGGAATTTTAATCGACCGCCCTGGGTATATGCCTGACAGCAGCGGCTACACCAATCTTTCTTTGTTGGGTCAAATCAGTGGGCTGGCGGATGAAAAAACAATCCGCGCTTCACTGGAGTTGGTGGGTTTAGATCCGGACGACAAAAAGCCTGTGCGCACTTATTCAGTTGGCATGTTGCAGCGCCTTGGTTTGGCGCAAGCCATCATGGAAGACCCCCAATTGATTTTATTGGACGAACCCACTTCCGGTTTGGATTACGAAAGTCAGATTGAGATGCACGAACTCTTCCTGAAACTTCGCGATCAGGGCAAAACCATTGTTTTTACCAGTCACAGTCCCTGGGAAGTCAGCCAGGTCAGTGAAAAAGCCTTTTGGTTGGTAGATGGAAAACTACAGGAAGAAGCAGCGACTCACGGAAACGGTAAGTAGGCAGAAAACCTTATGAAAATAAATGAGGAAAAAACAAACAATCATATTCTGAAGGTTGAGCTAAGAAGAGCCTTTCAAAACCCGCGTTGGATATTGATTGTGTTGGTGGGGGTCGTCCTTTTTATCATCGGAAAAACCCGGTTTCCCCAAATCACCGTAACCGGAGAATATGCGATCAATACCACGAATCGATTAATGCTGGCAATGCATTACAGCGAGTTGGCTTTCATCGTTCCACTGCTGGTTTTGATACCCTATGCTGACTCTTTATTGAGCGACATTCAAAGCCGGGCGATTGATTTTTTGGTTTTTAGGTCTGGTCGGAAAGATTATCTTCGCTCAAAACTTTTGGCCATTGCGCTGAGTGGCGGGGTTTGCCTGGTCGTGGTTTTATTGGTTATGGTCTTGTCTTCGTCCGTCTATGGAATTAATTTTAAAAGCGGAATTTATGCCACGGGCATGGTCAATGAGACAGAACCATTCGGCCCTTTTAGTGCGCTGTTCATGACCAAACCAGCGTTGTACCTGGTTTATCTGTTCGTATCCGCCTTCTTATTTGGAATAACCTACTCATTGTTTGGGACGGCTATGTCGGTAATCTTCAAAAACAAATTTATCGGTTTCAGCGTCCCGCTTTTCTTGTTTCAGATCGTGGATTTTATCGGTGTGAGTATGAATCCGCAGCCATGGTATCTTATTCCGCTGCGAGGCCTGATGCCCTTTAATGCCGCGTGCAAAGTTGGCGATCATGACTTACTGCTGCAGTTATTGCAATACCTCATCGTATTGCTTCCAAGTCTTATCATCATCGGATTGATAATGAAGTCTTATGAAAAAAAATAGAGAAGAAAACAAGCTTTCAGCGTTTTTTGCTTTCACACGCAATCAGATCTATAGTCAAATAAAGCGTAACCGCTGGCTCTTACCCATTGTTTTGGGCTTGCTTAATGGTTTGCGGAACGCGACGATTTTGCAAGGTGATCCGGAATTGCATATTATGAAATCCGCGAATGTCTGGGATGTGATTTTCTCATCATTGGGACACACTCATTTTGTGCATCTGGTCATTTTGACCACCTTTTTATATCTGATCGGAGACCTGTTACCAGAAAAAAGCTACGGGCAATTGATGCTCTTTCGCTTACAGTCAAGACGTAAATGGTGGCTAAGTAAAATGCTGACCCTGCTCACGCTGACAGCCATTTACGTTGTCCTTTTCATCGCGCCGATGGCTTTAGTTGGCGGTCTGGCACACGGTTGGAGTTTGGATTATTCTGAACAATCTTTTTTCAACCGCTTCATATCCGGCTTGCCAGCCAATCTTTTTTTTACAGGAGAAGCCTATATCACACCGCTTGATTTGTTCGCTCAAACCTTATTGCTTATCTTTCTAGCGCTTTTCACCTGCGGTTTGTTCGCAACGGTCATTACGCTGTTCACCTCTCGTTCCCTGTTCGGGCTTACAGGAGGTTTCACTTTTGTTTTTGTTTCTTTGATTGGAAATTCGCTTAGCGGGCCACCGACCTGGGTGAAGTTTTTACCATCCTATCATGTTGCTTATCTTGGTATTCTTCCGGTGCGAACGATACCAGTGCCGATTTCTGTCTTGTATTGGATAATCTGGATTTGTCTCTTGGTCAGCCTTGGCTTTTTCAGATCGGTAAAACAGAACATTTTCTCGGTCGCGAAAGAATGAATGGCAATTCTCAATATGACAAAAGATGTAGCTTTCATGTTCGTACTCTGCTCCCGTGTCGGGCATTGGTAGATCGAGAATTGTAAAGGAATGATACAGCGGTTTGAAACGTCGCTAGTATATGAGGAAAATATGTACATATTCGAAACCCTGAGGAATAAAAAAACGTCTGATAAGTCAAAATCACTTTTGCTTATCTCAATCATCTTGACAGCCACCATGCTCTTCGGTTGCAATACCAACTTACCGACACCTCTCCCCTCCCCGGAGCAAGCCAAGCTTCCGACTCCGAATGTTGCAATGTCCTCTGCAACCGAGTCATCGCCACTCACTGACCTTGGGCTGAATGAAGAGTTCTTGTCCCCTGAGAATTGTCAACTGGCTATGGAAATCCCCTGGGAGCATGACGAGAGCAACCCGATCACAGATGAAAACAAGATTCTGGAAATTTTGAACGCGCTCTTCAACTTTGAATCTTGTAATCTTCCCCGGCAGGAAGGCTGGTTACTTCGATATGATATCCAGGAAGAAAAGCAGGGAGAAGACCGCAGAGAATATTTGGCTCGCCTCACCGGAGTTCCCGGCGCCTGCGACCTGCAATTATTGTTAAGGCGCTCAAATGGTAAATTGACACCCTATCGATTGTATGACGCCAGAGATCCTGACACTGAACCAAACTTGTTATATATGGATTATGACCTGTGTGAGAGTTTCCCGGAACCCTGTAATTTAAAAAGTGGTTATTACAACCTTGGGACGGGGACTGATCCATATTTTCTCAGTGATTATTCAAGTGCTTTCCTGCATGATCAAACCTTTAAGGCTAATCCTCAGAATGGGATTGTTGAGTCAAAGGGCTGGTTCATCAGAGATAGTGAACAGAATGGCGCAGGTCTGTTTGTTTATGAAAGAACTGTTAGCGGAGGGAACGCTGCCATCCACACTGACCTTGTAACTGGGCAAACATATACACCTATCAAACAAGTTAGGTATATCTATTTTGACCTCGCTTCCGGCAGACCAGTGAGGGAGGTTTTTGAGAGGACTTCCACAGAAGGCAATGTGTATAAAACCTCCCGGGATATGGTTTTGTCTTTTTATGCTGATTTACCTCAAGATTTGCGGTCAGTTCTCAATTCCGCTGAGGCTTACAGGGAAAATCTTCCAGGCTGTCCGTGAGGAGCTGGCTGGAAATAGTTTTTAGCATACAGGACTTATTTATGAAAACCAAAGCGCCACTGTTGATCTCATTTTTACTGACAGCAACCCTGCTATTTGGCTGCAATACAGCCTTGCCTGCTGCTGACCCCACCCCGGAACAAGTTCAGCTGCCCACCCCGAACGTCGAATCCATCCCGGTAGCAGAGCCCCCGACGCTCACGGACATTCCCCTGAATGAAGAAAGTTCGCTTTCAGGTGATTGTCAATTGGCTCTGGACATCCCATGGGAGCATGATGAGAACAACCCAATCACGGATGAAAACCAAATTATGGAAATTCTGCGGGCACTGGGCAACCTTGAGGAGTGCCTTTTTGCCCGACAGGATGGTTGGCTTCATTATTATTTCCTGCAGAATGGGCAAAGAACTGAAGAGGAAGTGCTTGTCCACCTGATTGAAGGAGGAAGATCTGTTGACCTGCGTTATGACCTTTTTTATAACCAGGGTCATTTTACAGCTAAAAAGTATTACGACGGAAGAACATCTGAAAACCAATGGTGCAATATCTCCGATGATGCCAACAAGCAAGTTATTCAGGTTGAGCGAAACTGCAAGACGACAGAAGTGTATCATTTGTTGACTGGCAACAATGAAGTCAGTGGTTACGTAAGTTCTGTTTTCTATACTTTTTTAGCTTCAAAGAAATTTCCCGATCCCGCACCTGGTTATTATTTGCCCAGAATCTGGTTTACTCAGGAAAATGATGCTTCTTTTCTTGTCATTGAATCAAAATATGATATGAGCGACGTTCAAGGTGGTATAGATCCATTCGACGTCGCTAAACTGTTTACCGATGAAGTGAGACGACATATGATAGATTTAGGAACTGGAAGGCTGACCAGGTATATTGAAGAAACAGGCTTTAAGGATGGAAGTTTCCGTGTCCTTACTGAGGATGTGTTTCTATTGTTTTACCCTGAATTGCCTGATGAAATTGCAGCGGCTTTATCACGCATAGACTGATGTCAAATTCTTCCAAATCTGGCTTTGTTAAACGGGACAAAAGGGACAAAAGTTTCTGTAAACAAAGTCAGAGATTTGCAAAAGTTACAAAGGCTAGACGGTGAACAATCTGATCACGTAAAAACACTCTTATTTTTGGCTGAGTCCACTCCCTGATTTTCTGTTATTCCTATGGAGTTGGATTGTTTCATCATACAGGGCTTGTTAGCATGAATCAAACGAATTTCTTCCTGCTATATTATTTTGACCAATTAATTGTCAGGAAAAAAGGATCTGTCAACTTCCTTGGAGCATGTCATCTGGAATCGACTCCGTACACCTACATGCTTCACAGGAAATATGGCAGTGTTGCATAAAGGGTTGGTTTCAAACAGAAGGAAAAGATTATTTCATTGCCCTAAGGGTGAGTGTCTAAAAAAGCGATGCGCATTATAGCGCCGGATGAGCAGCAAAAATGGCTGGCGCCAGCGCCTGGAGCTCAGGCAGGCGGTCACAGAGCTCGGAGGGCGCGATGTGGGGTAGTCTGGCTTCGTTCAATCCGGTATTCTTTTCAAGTGATTCGCGCAAAGCGGTTATGAACCAGGGGCCGAGTTGGCAGAAGGGATGGCCAATGATGATTACTTCCGGCCTCAGCAGGTGAGCAGCCCCAGCCAGGCCCTGACCAAGCCTGGCGGCTGCTAATTCGAAAAGCTCAATGGCATAGGGGTCGCCCGAATTAGCGTCGGAAATCATTTGGTAGACGCTGATTTCTTTGGGCCAGTGACCGGGAAAGTGGTCATGCCCAAGGGCAACCAGCTGACTGGCGTCGGCAAAGGTATTAATCGTCGCCAGCGGATGGCGTTCATCAGGCATGGGTTGAATGCCGATATCGCCTGATGAACCTCCCGCGCTGCGGTAGAGCGACCCATTGGCGATCAAGCCCAGACGTACAGTGGGGTTGAAAGAGACAAAAACCAGATTGCGCGCCTGTTGGCCTGAACCGAAGAGCGCTTCTGCCATCACGCCCGCGTCGGCTTTTTTGGCGACCCAGGCAGGCAGGTTGAATCGCAGGGAAAGCTGAGAGCGCAGGGAAATCAACTTCCAAAGCGGAAAATCAGGGGCGGATTCAAGCAGTCCGGTGTCGTCGTCATAATTACCCGAAACCGAAACGGAAAGTTTCTCAGGCAGGGGCAAGCGCTGGGCTTGGGTCAGGCTGAGCAAGTGGTCTGCCATAGTCGAGAGCGCTTCGAGCGTGGATGAAAAGGGTTCATCCGTCGGAGGAGGGAAAGCGACTCTCTCGAAGACCTGACCGCCGTGGCTGCCATAGACGAGCAGGACACGCTCGCCATCGATGTTAATCCCGAGGATATTATGGATGCCAGAAACGGCAGGAGGGTTGGCACGCAGCATAGATTTGATTATAGCCAAAACCGGATGGTTTACAACTGAATCCTGGGCTGAAGAGGGCGGTTTCATCTAGTTTCTGAAAGTCATAACGACGCCAGCCACAGAACTCACCCTGGTTATACTGACCCTCTCCCCGTTGCGCCCTGCGGGTTTCGACCCAGTTCGGTTGCGTTCCGGCAAGTTGGGGTTGGATGTGGTTACCCGACCCTACAGGAGGTGGATCAGGCAGGGCGGCGGGGTGGTCAACATCTACGCGTTACTCATGTTTCACTGAAGATTAAGAATACTCAAACTCCCGTCAAAAAGATAATTTGACTTTTCTAATTCAACCTAAAGAAATAAACTTCGCAACTTGAGTTGCAAATCGATTATCATGTTTTCTGTCCGAGTGTAACAGGTCACGGTTATCAAAAAGGCGATGACGGATTTCCGTCATCGCCTTTTGTGTGGTTTCGCGGTTTAACCGCTCTTCTTATTTGTTTCATTGATTCTTTTCTGAAATTCGTTTATTCATTTCTTTTGCGAGTTTCTTTTGGTGTGCGTAAAAGAAGAGCCAGATAACCAAAGAAATTGCAACTTCACCGACGATGATGCCAATTATCGCAAAAGCACCTTGCTCTCTTGGAATCCATCCAACAAGAAATGCCGTGGCAGTCATTACAACACACCCAATCCCCATGTGAATAAGCGTTTGAATTAGAGGTGACATACTTTTATTTTCGTAGATGAAGGTCGGCAGGCCGAAGCCTAATCCAATTGCAAGCGCGCCAGCCGCCATCTTTGAAAATGAGTAATTAATCATTTGAAAGTTGCCATGGTAAATGACATCAGACACAACGCCAATGATAACGAAAATAGCAGCAGCTAAGCCGATAGAGGTAAGCGTTCTGGAAAGCAAAGTGTTTCTTTTAGATTTCATAATAAAACCTCCTTATAATCCTAAGTATTTTTTGAATGAGGGAAGATATTTCCGTGAAATATAGTCCTTGTATCCGTTTTTCAGGACGACAAGCATAAGTCCGCCCAAGGTCGGTTCAACGTAATCAAGATAATGCAGATTTGCAAGCGTACTTTTAGAAATTCTCATAAATCCGTTTCCAAGGACTGCTTCAAATTCGTAAAGACGCTTTCCACTGCCGTACCGTTTTTCTTTGGTGTATACCACTGTCCTTTCATTCTCTACCCTAACCATATAGATTTCGTCGGTATGAAGCACGACGATCCGCCCGTTTTCCACCACGGGGATAATGTCAGTGCTTTCCATTTTGAGAAGTTCTGCCGTGCGGCGAACCTCTGGGGTCATCTCGCTTGTATAGATAATGGCATATGGATCTTTGGTTTCTGGCAACACTTTTATTTCAACTTTCAATTGATATCACCTCTTTTCCCTTGTAAGCACATTATACTTAAAGCGTTCTGTTTTATCTTTGGTATTGAAGTAAGTGGTAGATTCATGCGGGTAAGATGTAATTTACAAGTAGCGTGTTTCATATCTCTTCATGACCACATTTGCTATACGGTTACCTGTTTCATAAAAAACTCTCAGTTGTGGTACAAAGTATCTCAGACTCCTTCCTGAATTATTTCGTGTCTGAGAACTTAATTAAATACTCCCCAAACGGCCATTTGCCGTCTACAAGGCATGTTTTGAGAACGTTTGCGTCCATAAAGAAAATCACACTTGACGAAACGCTTCATGGTGAACACAGTGAGACTGAAGAGGGTGTTTTGTCGTGTTTGCCGAATTCGCATTGTCCAGGATGTGTTGGGTTGCGTTGTGGCAGGTTGAGGTTGGGTGACCACACCCAACCCTACAGGAGGTGGATCAGGCAGGGCGGGTGGAACTCGACGAAACAGGTATTGGCTTGATTTAGGAGAGCTGCGATCGATAAGCTGGCGATCGAATTACTGAGAATTCAGATTGACAATCTCAGATCTGTCAGATTATACTTAGACAAGTTATAGAAAACTGTCTATAAATAAACATGTAATATATGTTAGTATAAAGAGGAATTTATGCCCCGAAAAGATGACCGAAGAATTCAGAGAACTCGAAAGCTGCTGCGGGAAAGCATGCTCGCCTTGATCCTTGAACAGGGCTATGACGATATCAGTATTCAGGATGTGACTGACCGCGCCAATCTGGGTCGGGCGACCTTTTATCTGCACTACCGGGAAAAAGACGATTTGTTGGCGGATGTGATGCGGTTATTCTTTGAGCAGTTTATTTCCACATCACCGCCGGCCGCTTCATCAAAAACGAAGGTGACTGAACTGCGCAGGATTCAACAACTGTTTGATTTCGCCGAGTCTCACTACGATTTCTTCCGCATTATGATGATTGGGAAAGGCAGCATGACCAGTTCGCGCTACCTGCAACAGTCTATTCGCGAAGGTTACCGGCGTGAATTTGACCGATTGTTTGAACAATTCAACATCAAGCCGAGCATTTCAAGAGATTTTCTGGAAAACTACTACGCTGGAGCGTTGATTTCGCTGATTTTCTGGTGGCTGGATAATGAAATGCCTTTTACTTCTGCTGAAATGGCCGAAATGTATATAAAAGTGAGCGCTCATACCAGTATGATGGTTATGCCGGGCGTTACCGGGGCCATCACGCCATTGTATGTTGACTTGCGGGAAGATTTAGCTAAGTGTCAAGGGGTTAAAGATGAACAGAAAGAACCTTCTCGCCTCGCAGAAAAGAAGAGAAAACCGCGAGCGGCGAAGCTTGACACGGCGCCTGAGATCACAGATCTCCCGTGTGATTAAGCGGATCAGCTGTTTTAGAGGAAAAAATGAACATTCTATTGATTTACCCTGAATTCCCTGACACTTTCTGGAGTTTTAAGCACGCGCTTAAATTCATCCGCAAGAAATCGAGTTCTCCGCCATTAGGCCTGTTGACGATTGCCGCCATGTTGCCAGCAACTTGGCAGAAACGTCTGGTGGATATGAACGTTGAGAGTTTGAAGAATTCGGACATTGAATGGGCGGATATGATATTTGTGAGCGCGATGGTCGTGCAGCGCAGGTCAGCCGAAGAAGTTATCGCCCTTGCCAAACAGTTGGGGAAGACAGTGGTGGCGGGCGGGCCTTTGTTTACAATGGAACCGGATGCCTTCCCGCTGGTGGATCATCTCATCTTAAACGAGGGCGAAATTACATTGCCGATGTTCTTAGCCGATCTTGGGCAAGGCAAAGCGAGGCGAGTTTATCAGACGGATCAATACGCGGAAATTACGGTTACGCCAATCCCGTTATGGGAACTGATTGATTTCAAAAAGTATGATTCGATGAGTTTGCAGTACTCGCGGGGCTGTCCATTCGCATGCGATTTTTGCAATGTCACGGCACTGCTGGGGCATAAGATGCGGCTCAAAGGAACCCAACAGTTTATCGATGAGTTAGATAGCCTGTATCAGCGCGGCTGGCGACGCAATGTCTTTATTGTTGACGATAACTTTATCGGCAATAAACGGCGGCTGAAAGAAGACTTCCTGCCCGCGCTGATCGAATGGCGAAAGGGAAAACAAGGCTGCCTGTTTCTAACTGAAGCAAGCATCAACCTCTCGGATGATGACGAATTGATCGATATGATGGTCAGGGCAGGTTTCACTCAGGTTTTCATCGGCATCGAAACGCCAGATGACACCAGTCTGACTGAGTGCGGCAAGAGCCAAAATCGGAACCGCGATCTGGCAGGTGCGGTGAAGAAGCTGCAATCGCTTGGGCTGCAGGTGATGGGCGGTTTTATTGTTGGTTTTGACAGCGACGATCGCCACACCTTTGATCGACAGATTGAGTTCATCCAAAAGAGCGGCATTGTAACGGCAATGGTGGGCCTCTTGCAGGCGCCGACTGGGACTGGTCTATATCAGCGTATGCTGAGAGAAGGACGCCTTAAGGAAGAGGGTTACTCTGGAGATAATGTGGATGGGGAGACAAATATCGTTCCAATGATGCCTGCCGCGACGCTAAAAAACGGGTATCGAAAGATTCTGGATACGATTTATTCCGCGAAGTCTTATACCGAACGCGTAATGACCTTTTTAAAGACCTATAATCCGGCGCGTCACCCAGTGACTCTTGAGGCGCAGGAGGTTTTGGCTTTGTTCAGGTCAGCCTGGCAGATTGGGGTTCGCGGCAACAAGGGCGAGCGCAAGGAGTATTGGCGCCTTTTCTTCTGGTCTTTGTTTAAGCACACCCGCAAGTTTCCGCTGGCGATTACCTTTTCGATTTATGGATATCATTTTCGTAAGGTGAACCAGCTGCATGTGAGCGGCGCGTCTTAGCTGCCTGACACGCCATATTGACAATCATCTCAGCTGCCGTTGATCCGGATTTCGGCATTACAGTCCAAAAAGACGGCTTATTGGTTGTTGTTTACTTATGTCAGGGGGTTTAAGATTTATTGTTCCTAAGTTGGGGTGCGCCCCTACAGTATCGGTTTAAAAAGCCAAATGTCCGTTTGTAAAAATGCAGGTACAATAAACAATATTTTGGAGCTTATTGATGCGTATGAAAAAGAACAGATTGCTTTGGAGTTTATTTTTAACAGCGGCTGTTATCTTAAGCGCTTGCGGAAGGTCGGGAACTCAACCAACCGCGACAGCCGTGGCAAGCCCGACAGAAATTTTGTCGGCTATCGTTCAGGAGCCCCCTACTTTAACGCCTGAGCCCACTCAAACTCCGACGCCCTTACCGACAGATACGCCCGTGCCGACAGCAACTGCGACGCTCATTCCATTTAAAGGGTTCGCTGATAACTTCCGCTTTTACCGCAGCTGGTATGACGGAGGCAAAACAATCTATTATTTTCTGAACGCCTGGCTTGAACAACCCCTCTGGGCAAAGATCGGCGAGTTCTCACTGAAATGTGCTCATGACCCTGATACCCAGTCCGCGATGAAATGTATTTCTGACGAGCGCATAGAGCTGCCAGACAGTGAGCCTCTGCCGATTGAATTTTTTGCCGATGAGGGAATGAAGCAATCTGTTTTTGTGTATGAGATAGTGCTTCCAGAAGCCCTCAAACCTGTTTACAGCAACCAATTTGACTGCCCTGAGCGGGGGCAAAACGTGCAATGTGAGATTGAGTATCGTTTGTATGCAGACTACTGTTCAACAAGCATCACCTGTTATGATGCTTGTGGCTATTATTATTCGATTGATAACCTGCCACCTGACCCGGACGCTCCATGGACACCTGTTGGATCCTGTTCATGAAATATCGTCCCAGGGTTATTTTAATAATTGTTATGTTGGGTTTAGTTGCGGCATTCGTGTTGTCGGGGTGCGGCAGCATCTTTCCCCCGAAAGCGACGCTAACGCCTACGCCTACCGAAACGCTTACCTCGACGCCAACCTTTACTCCTACAGCGACATCGACTGAAACGCCCACGCAGACAGCAACACCTACTGAAACTTTGACTCCGACCGAGACCCCTACGGAAACGCCGACCCTGACCCCGACCTGGGAACCGATCCCCGGCATGCTCTGGCCAAGGGCAACTTTCACAGCTAACGACATTACCTGGGGTACCTGGTGCCCGGATCGCGGCACTAACGTGAGTTGTGAAACCGAGTATCGCTTATATGGCGGAGTCTGCACTGTCGGCATGACCTGCTACGATTCCTGCGGCTTTTATTACTCTGTTGACACCATTCGATACTACGATGGTCCCTATACCTTTACAGGGCCATGCTATTAGTTATTAAACACGGTCAAACCGATTAGCCTGCCTAGCGGAAGCAATTGAGCGCCTGATTTATCAGGCGCAGTTCAGGTGAGACCAGTCAGCAAAGCTTAGTATTTATAGATACCGCCGCCGATGAATTCACGAATCACAGAATTTTCAGGCACGATCGTATCGTCTGCGACAGCTTCAATCTCGTTAAAGAGGTCGTTCAGGCGCAAAGCGCGTTGGTAAGCGTCTTGACGCAGGGGATCGCCGGCGAAGGTTTCAGACCAGCGTTTAAATTCCGCTCCCAGTTTGACTTTGTAAAGCGGAAGTTCATAGGGCATTGCTGAACTGACAATTGTGTCGCAGGTGTGCATGAAGGGGATGATGTGGCGCATCTCACTGGAACGGACATAATGCCAGTGCAGCAGCGTTTGGGTGGGGTCGTAAGCACGGTGGGCGGCATCGCGCAGCATGCGACGGATGAGGCGGATATCAGTCCAGCGGGCATAAGCGCCTTTGCTGTCTTTGAGCTGTAAGAGCGGCTCGATATAAAGTTTGAATTTCATTTCCGCGCCGATATCTTCAGTCATTTCCGGATAGAGACCATGCAGGCTGTCAATGAGGATGATATCGTTTTTCTTGAGACGCATGGGGGTGTGGTCAGGCAGGCTGCGGCCAGTTTTGAAATCGTAATAAGGGATGCGCACTTCTTCGCCGAGAAACAATTTGACGAGATGCTCGTTGATGAGCGCCATGTTGAGCGCCTGGGGCGTTTCGAAGTCGTAATCGCCAAATTCGTCTTTTGGATGCATGTCGAGATCGTAGAAATAGTGATCAACGTTCAGGGTGACCAGATTTAAGCCCTCAGCGGCGAGTTTTTCACCTAGTTTGATTGTTGTGGTGGTTTTTCCGCTCGAGGAAGGACCGGCGATAAAGACCATGCGCACTTCGTTCTTGCGGGCGAGCACCATGTTTGCCGCGTTTTCGACATCTTCGTTGTAGGCCGCCTCGGCAGCGGTCACAATTTGATGCAGCTCATTCTTGCGGATCTTCTCGTTCAAAGCGGCCGTGGTATGAACGCTGTGTTCGACACTCCAATCGAGCACTGACCAAAGCTTAGCCCAGGGAATGTTGCTGGAAGGCAGTTGATCGCTTTCAGCCCGCTTATCGCGCTGGCGGGCGCGTTCATCCCGATAGAGGATGTAGGCTTTGGCGACACGCGCGTGGCCGTTCTCAATGAGCGTTTTCTCTACCAAGTCCTGAATTTGTTCGATAGTTGGATTGACACCCTGCGGGGTTTGAGCCTCAAGTTGTTCAACTACTTGCGCAGCCAACGCTTCACTGGTTTCGCGGTCGCGCCCGCCGACAGCTACCGCGGCGCGATAGATCGCGTTGGAAATGCGCTCAGGTGTAAAGGGGACGATACTCCCATTGCGTTTGACGACGTATTTGATTTCAACCATGCTTTGCCTCCGATGAAATTAATCTTAGCAGTCATTGTCCGCTGCAATAATTGTGCCGCCAAGGCGCTAAGCAGGGTAAATCGGTCTCTTTAAATAGGGCGATGGCAAGGGCGCATGCTATAATTTAACTTATGAACTGGAAAAATAAACACACCCTCCCCCTGGTCGTTGCCCATCGAGGCGCATCGGCACTGGCACCGGAAAATACACTGGCGGCTTTTGAATTAGCGCTTGAGCTGAACGCTGATGGCATTGAGCTCGATGTGATGTTGAGTTCGGATGATGAGCTGGTGGTGATCCACGATGTCAGTGTCGACCGTACCACGAATGGCATTGGTAAAGTGCCGCAGATGACTTACGCGCAGTTGCGAGAGTTGGACGCAGGGTCAAAGTTTGGTGAGGCATTCAGCGGTCAGCACCTGCCGACACTGTCGGAGGTGTTTGAGAGCGTGGGCGGAAAGATGCTGATCAACGTGGAACTCAAAAACTATCACGCGCCGTTCGACGATCTGGCAGCGCGGGTGGTCAGGTTGATCGAACGCTTTGGGCTGCAGGAATCGGTCTTGCTCTCTTCATTTAATCCTTTTAACGCGGCAAAGGCCAGAAAAATAAATGACTCGATTTCCTTCGGACTGCTAACCGAACCGGCGAGTCTGGGGGCTTTGCTGAGGGGGCCGGTCGGCAGGCTGTTTGGCTATCAGGCGCTGCACCCATACTACAAAGATGTCAGCCTGAAGATGGTTGAGACGCTTCATCAACGTGATAAGCAATGCAATGTTTGGACAGTAGACGACCCCAAGATAATTAAACAGCTGCAAGGATGGGGAGCGGACGCGATCATCTGCAATGATCCGGCAGCTGCGAGAGAATCTCTGGAAGGCTAATATGCGGTTTAGACAGGTAATGAGCCTCTTCCTCGCTATCTGCATGATGTTAGCGGGGTTGGGCGCTTTGATCGATTCGGTCAAAGCGCAAACACCTTTAAGCGCTCAAGGTCTGCTTGATCGAATGACACCAGCGCAAAAAATCGGTCAGCTGATGTTGGTGACTTTTGATGGCGTCGACACCTCAAAGAACAGCGGCATCTATGACCTGATTACACGCTATCATATCGGCGGGGTTGTGCTGAGCGCTGAAAACAATAACTTCTCAGATCACCAAACCATTCAAAATTTGCAGGGCATGATTCAATCACTTCAGCAGGCGACCGTTCAAAAAGCTCTGTTGGCTGATGAAGCGGCAAAGGCAATCAGGTCGCCTTATATTCCGTTGTTTATCGGCATACCTCAGAGCGAAAAGCCAAGCATGGTGAATCAAATCTTGACGGGTGTCAGCGAGCTGCCGAGCCCAATGGCGATTGGCGCTACCTGGACGCCAACATTAGCCATGCAAGTTGGCGAACTGGCTGGCAAAGAATTGAGCGCGCTGGGATTTAATCTTTATCTCGGCCCGAATCTGGATGTGGTGGACACAACTGACATGCGCACCTCGTCTTATTCGGGTACGCTCACCTTCGGTGGCGATCCCTATTGGGTTGGCAAAATGGGCAAGGCGTATATCGATGGCTTACACCAGGGTAGCAATGGCCGCATGGCAGTAATCACGACGCATTTTCCCGGAATCGGCGGGGCGGATCGCCCACTCAGCGAAGAGGTGTCCACAGTGCAAAAGTCATTGGAACAGCTCAAGCAGATCGAGCTTTCCCCTTATCTGGAAGCGGTAGGCCAGACAGGGAAGGCTTCCCCCGCGGACGGTTTGATGGTTTCACATATTCGTTTTCAGGGATTTCAAGGCAATATCCGCGCTACCACGCGGCCGATTAGTTTTGACTCGGATGCTCTCGATCAGCTGTTATCTGTGGAACCATTCCCCGCCTGGCGTGAGGCGGGAGGATTGATGGTAAGCGACAGCCTCGGCAGCCGAGCGGTAAGATATTTTTTTGACCCAACAGGGCGTTCTTTTGATGCGCAGACGGTCACCCGCACTGCTTTTTTAGCCGGCAATGACCTGCTTTATCTGAATGGTATCCTGGACACCGCTGATGCCGACAGCTATGAGACCACGCGAAAGGTGCTTGATCATTTCGCGCAGAAGTATGAAGAAGACAGCGTTTTTGCCAATCGTGTTGATGAATCGGTGAAGCGAATATTGACTCTGAAACTTAAGCTGTATCCGCAGTTTAACCAAAATGAGGTATTGACCTCGCCTGAGATGCTGGAAGCTGTTGGCGGTCAGAACACGGTGGCATTTAATGTTGCTCAGGAGGCGGTGACTTTGCTGCATCCGAGCGCTGATTACCTGCGCACGACGCTTTCGAGTCCGCCTTCCACCTATGAGTCAATTGTGATTTTTACTGATGTGCGCGAAGAGACGCAGTGCGCGGCCTGCGCGCCGGTTGGTAACTTGGGCATCAAATCTTTTCAAAACGCCTTGCTGAGTTTGTATGGCCCAAACGCCAGCAGGCAGATTACAGAAAGCCGCCTTTATTCTTATTCGTTCGCACAGCTCACTCAGTTATTGGATCATGTTTCTGAAGTGGCTGACCCATACGTGCTTGACAACCTCAAGTCGACTCGTTGGGTGATCTTTAATCTGGACGATCTGGACCCGAACGTACCCGCCTCATTCGCCTTGCAGCGCCTGTTGACAGAACGACCGGATCTGATAAATAACAAGAATGTCATTGTGTTTTCGTATGGGGCGCCTTATTATCTCGACTCGACAGCGATCACAAAACTGACCGCTTACTACGCGCTTTACAGCAAGGGCGCGGGGTTTGTAGAATTGGCAGCGCGAATTTTGATGCAGGAGAGCTCACCGCGTGGCTCGCTGCCTGTCTCGCTTCCGCTGATTGGCTATAACCTGAATGAACAGACCGCGCCAAACCCTGAGCAGGTGATTCCAATCAAGCTGTTGCTGCCGCCGACGCTTGAGCCTGCCGCGAACGCGCAGGCTACAGAAGCTTTGACTGAGGCAACGCCGGTACCTCTGTTCATGGCCGGCGAGACGGTGCAGATCCAGGCGGGTATTATCAGAGATAAAAATCTTCACCTGGTGCCGGATGGAACGGTGGTGAGATTCACGGTGAGAATGGCGTCGGATCGGGCAATCATCGCCCAACCGACAGCAACCACCGTGGACGGTCTGGCAACGGTGGATTATCGCATTGAGCGTGAAGGCATTTTTGAGGTGACTGTTCAGAGTGAACCAGCGATGACTTCAGGCATGTTGATTCTGAACACGCAGGGCGGCCTGGCGGAAGTGGTCATGCCGACACCGACTTCGACTTTAATGCCAACTATAACGCCTCAACCTTCTCTCACGCCACAGCAAACAGCCATGCCGACTTCTCCGCTGGCGCTGAGTTCGGGATATCCGCGCATGCAGGACTGGCTGTTGATTATTATGATCTTGATCATGGGGTTTGGGATGGCGTATCTGGTGGGGAACCATTGGTGGGGCGGAGTAATCTGGGGATTGCGCTCGGCGGCCGCGACGGTGATCGGCGGATTTGTCGGCTATATCCTGTTGACTTTGGGAATTTCTTCACTCGAAGCATTAGTGAAGGAACAGGGGACGTGGTTCATCGCGCAGCTGACTGTCATTGGGATGCTGTTTGGCTGGCTGGGGGCGTTTATCTGGCGTCTGACTAAAACCACGCATAAACCGGATTTGAATGAATAGGTGATAATTGGGCGTCTGGGGGGATTACAAGTTTCGAATCAGGGTCAAGAGCAAGCTGATAAAGGTTAACACGCCGGTAGCGGCGAGGAGACGCTTGTCGATCTGACTCAGGGCAGTTTGCCTGGGATAGGCAAAACCGGCGGGCTTGGAAGTCATCTGGTTGAGACGATCGGTGCTTTCGCCGGTCAGGGCTTTGATAAATTCGCGCACGTTCTTTGGACGGTCATCCGGATGGAGTGAGAGCGCCCATAAGATGGCGTCTTCGACCCGCGGCGAGATAGCTGGGTTAAGCGCGCGCGGCATCACTAAGGTTTTAGGGTTTAAGAAACGATCGCGCACGTTGACAGGGGGCCGGTTGGTGAGCAGGTGATAGAGCGTGCCTCCGAAAGCGTAAATATCGGCGCGGCTGTCAGTGTGTGAGCTGTCGCCTCCATATTGCTCAAGGGGGGTATAAATGGCGGTGCCTTGTCCCTGCAGGATGGTAATCGTTACCTCGCCAGGCGCAAGCAGTTTGACCAGCCCAAAATCAACCAGCTTGACCAATCCTGATGGAGTCAGTTTGATGTTGGAAGGTTTAATGTCACGGTGGACGATAGGCTGATCTTGGCCATGGAGATAAGCCAGCGCGTCTCCGATCTGTAATGCCCAGTTGATTACTTCTGACTCGCGCAGGAAGCGTTTGTCGCTTTCGGCTTTGGCGATCAGAGCACGCAGGTCTTCACCTGGCACGTAATCCATCACCAGAAAATCTGTATCTTTAAAGGAAAAGAAATCGCTGACCTTAGGCAGGTTGGGGTGGTCAAGTCGGGCGAGAACGGTGGCTTCGCGCATAAACTGTTCTCGAAATTCGGTCAGGATGTCAACTGGCAGCGTTGGGTCGTAAGAGACCTGTTTCACCGCACATTTTCGCCCTGCCAGACGCGTATCCTCAGCCAGATAGATGCAGCCATAACCGCCCTGACCGATAATTTTCTCGATCTGATAGCGCTCATGAAGCACGGTACCAAGTGTGGGTTGAAAGCTCATCTATATCTTCCGGGCAACCTGAAACTGACCGACAGCCCTGACTTCGGCGTGGCTTCGGGCTGTTGGAGGGTTGCGTTATAATGACTTATTATAGTCGAAACGGTTTACAAAGCTGATGAATGAGTTCCCTGTTATTGTCGCGCACAGCGGCCCTTTGGAGGGTCAGCTCTGGGTGCTTTCTGATCAGATCAGCGTGGGTCGTGAAGAAGATTGCGATGTCACCATTCCCGACCGGCAAGTCTCTCGTCACCACGCTCTTTTCCGATTTACATCCTCAGGGTCTACCCTCGAAGATCTGGGCTCGAAGAACGGTACCTTTCTCAACGGTCAGCGTGTGACTGAACCGGTGCGTTTGACAGAAGGTGATGAGATCAAGGTCTCTTTCGTGCAAACGTTTTTGTATTTGAGTTCGGACGCAACTTTGCCGCTCAGCGAACTCCCGCCGGAAATGCAATTCGCTTTTAACCTGCGCATGGACGAATCTTCAAAACGCGTCTGGGTGAGGGGCGTAGAGCTTGACCCTCCGCTCTCGAACCAGCAGTTCAGCCTGTTGTCGCGTTTGTTTGAGCAAGCTGGTGAGGTAGTCAGTCGCGAAGAACTGATCAGATCGGTCTGGGGCGGTGAGGCACAATGGGTCACCGAACAGGCTTTTGATGCCCTGGTCAGACGATTGAGAGAGCGCCTTAATCAACTTGACCCCGGTTATGACTACATAGTCACAGTCCGGGGCCATGGGCTGCGTTTAGAAAATTCACCTCACTAAGAAGCGGATTGGCCGTCTTTCAAATTGCGGCGCATGGTAAAGCGCAGCACCTCGCGATTCAAGTCTTTTAATTTGGCAACCAGATCTGGCTGATTGTCGGCTTGTTCAACCTGATTAGAGAGACTGACAAGCACCTGTAAAAAATCATCATTCACAGTTTCGCCGGCCTTTTCGAGCATCTCAGCGCGGGTCTTCTCATCAGGAGCCTGCAGAAGCAGCTCAATCAGTTCCACATAGACGCTGGAAGCGCTCGCCGATTGGATGATGGCGACGATGGTGGATATTTTTTTGAGCGTCTCTTCGTCGTTGGCCTCCTGGGCTTTCTTGGCAGCCAGATTAAGCACCTCGCCGAAAGCCTGATTGACATGGGGCAGAGCCTGTTGGACAGCTTCTTCGAGTTTGTCGGATTTTAGAAGTTCATCAAGCAGCGCTTGGGCTTGTTCGGCCTGGGCTTTTAGCGCGGCATCGACCTGTTCGGTAATAGTGAGCAGCTTCTCACGTAAAGCCGTCAGTTCGGCGCGCTGCTTCACGCTGGTCGCGTCAATGCGTTCGCTGAGCGTCTGGAAAAACTGATAGTCAAGCGCCCCGCGTGCCATGGTGGCCTGAGCGGTCAGTTTGGTTTCATTGGAAGCGTTCTTTTGCAGCAGATCAAGCAATTTTTCCCGGGTCAAACCAGCTTTTGAAAGATCCTGTAGTTCCTGCATGGCGTCGCGTGTCGCGGCGGCTTCGGCAGCGGCCTGCCTGCCGAGCGTTGATCGCTCAAGGAGCACTTTTTGGAGGCTGGTGAGCGCCTTTACTCCCTGCTCATCGCCCTGCGCGGCTGAAGCCTGGGTTAGCCCGGCAAGCAAAGTGAAAAATTCCTCATCGATTTTAGTGTCATTCTGGACGACCATCTCAGGCAGAACATCCGCTTTGGCCTGCAGAAAAGTTTGAATGAGCTGAAGCTTTTCCTGCTGAGCCTTCATCATTTCGGGAGTGATGCCATCTGCTTCGAGGATGCGCTCGAAGAGGCGCTGTTGGGTAAGCATGGACTGGGGATTAAAAATGTAGCCTTTGCGCTTCTCCGGTTTAAGGTCGTCGACGACTTTTTTAATTAAGGGGCCAAAAGTTTGTTCCTGCTGTGGTAAAGGCACGTTCAGTTCGGGGGGAAAGTAGGTGAGCAAGAGCTCTTTGTCTGGATCGTGATAAATGAGGGGAGTGGGGTAAACTCCCTGGTTGTGGCAGGTTGGACATTGATAATAATTCGCGGAGCCGGACAGCAATTTTTGCTTGGCTTGCGGGTCGGTATTCATATCGAAAAGCCGGGTCAATTCGATGGTCATCGGTTGACGGCAATCGGGACAATTCACGGTGGTTTTGGCCATGTCGATCTCATTTCTGTTGTTAAGATGAGGCGATTATAACATTCGGCAACGAGAGAATTCCGCGGTGTCATATTAGATGTTCATATGAAAATAATTTCGATTATTTCCCAGCCAGCTAAGCTCTAAAAATTCATTGCGTCATTCATTCATTGCGTCTGTACTGTGTCTGTACTGTGTGTGTTGACCCCTTTTCATCGCTGTGGTATTAATAAAAGCAGATGTTGTATCAATTGCAGTGGGGTATTGCGGTGGATGTTACCTGCGGTCGCCCATCACTTCTACACAGAAGATGGGTATGGTAGCGAAGTTTCACAGGTGAGCCTCATGGAAAAGGAGTGTGAACTTCAGGAAAAATGATAACAACTGCCAACAAAATGAGAAGAGTTCGATTCAAAACAAATAAGGAGAATAGAATGAAAAAAATAATTTGGTCGCTGGTAAGTATATTAATTTTAACCAGCTTAGTGCTTGCCGGGTGCACGGCTCCGGGTGAGGCACCTGCTGCCCCCCAAGCCCCTGCCGGCGACGGCGGTGAATTGGCGGTTGGCATCGTGCTGCCCACCAAGGACGAACCCCGCTGGATCCAGGACGAAACCCGCTTTAAGGATGCCTTGAGCGAAGCTGGTTATTCTGTCGAAATTCTCTTCAGCCAGGGTGACCCCGCCAAAGAGAAGCAAAATGTTGAAACCTTGATTTCGAAGGGCATCAAAGTCCTGGTAATCTGCCCCCATGACGGCACCGCCGCAGCCGCTTCGGCCGAAGCTGCCAGAGCCGCTGGCGTGAAGGTTGTGTCTTATGACCGCCTGATCCTTGATACGGAGGCTGTTGACTATTATGTTACCTTTGACTCGGTCGCTGTCGGCGCCGCACAGGCACAATATCTGGTCGACCACGCCACCGGCAGCGGACATCCGCTGTATCTGTATGCTGGCGCTTCCTCTGACAATAACGCTTTCCTGTTTTTCGAAGGCGCTTGGAATGTGTTGCAGCCCAAGATTGCGGACGGTACCTTTGTGATCAAGAACTCTGCCGAAGCTGTCGCCCTGCAGGATAAGGCTACACTGACCCGCGATGAGATGGGCAAGATCCTTGGCCAAGTCACGACTAACTGGGATTTCAACGTTGCCAAGAACCTCGCTGAGGCTAACCTGACCGCTGCCGCTGCTGAAGATAAGGGCGAAGTCTTCATTCTCGCCCCGAACGACGGCACTGCCCGCGCCATTGCGGATGCCTTCGCTGTGGATACCGCTGTTACCAAGTATTGGGTGACTGGTCAGGATGCCGAAAAGGCCTCCGTGCAGTATATTATTGACGGTAAGCAATCGATGACCGTGTTGAAAGACGTGCGCACTCTCGTGAGCGACGCCATCAAGGCAGCTGTGGCTTTTCTGGATGGCAAGGTGCCTGAGCAGACCCACACCTACAACAACAATGTCGTCGACGTGCCCGCCAAACCATCCGCTGTCGTGACTGTGGATGCGACCAACGTCAAAGAAGCCATCGTGGATTCTGGCTATTATCCTGCCAGCGATTTCACCGGCTTAAAGTAGAATCTTTAGCGAGTTTACTGATAAAATAGTGACTGGAAGCCCAGTCACTATTTTTATCTGATAGAATGCATTTACGGAGCTTAGCCTATGGACACACCCATCCTTGAGATGAAGTCAATTACCAAGGAATTTCCAGGTGTCAAAGCCCTGGATGAGGTCACCTTCAGCGTAAAGAAAGGCGAAATCCATTGTCTGGTAGGGGAAAACGGCGCGGGTAAGTCGACTCTGATGAAAGTGCTCAGCGGTGTTCATCCGTACGGCAGTTATAGCGGTGAGATTTATGTCGAGGGGGAGCTGCAAAAGTTTAACGGCATTCGCGATAGTGAGCGGGCTGGCATTGCTATTATCTATCAGGAACTGGCTTTGATCCCAGAATTGTCGGTATATGAAAATATTTTTCTGGGCAATGAGCTGACTGATGGCATGGTGATTAATGCCAATGAGACGATTAAGCAATCCATTGACATTCTGGAAAAAGTTGGGCTAAGAGTTAACCCGGAAACAAAGATTAGAGATCTCGGCGTGGGTAAACAACAACTGGTTGAGATCGCTAAGGCGCTCAAGAAGCAGGTCAAGATATTGATTCTGGACGAGCCGACCGCCGCGCTCAACGAAAACGACAGCGACAACCTATTAAAGTTGATCCTGGAACTCAAAAAACAAGGGGTCACTTCCATTTTGATTTCGCATAAGCTGCGCGAGGTGTTGGCAATCGCTGATACGGTGACTGTGTTGAGGGACGGCAAGACTATCTGCACGTTGGACGCGAGCGATGGCCAGCTGACCGAGGCTGTGTTGATCCGAAACATGGTCGGTCGTTCGATTGACAATGTCTTTCCGAAACGCAAGGCACATAATATCGGCAAAGAAGCTTTGCGGCTGGAAAACTGGGGGGCTTATTCTCCCAGTTTGGGGCGGGATGTTTTAAAGGATGTCAACCTAAACGTTCATGATGGTGAAATTGTGGGCATCGCAGGCTTGATGGGCTCAGGGCGCACGGAGCTGGCTAAAAGTATTTTTGGCAATCCTGATGAGTACAGGCTTTCGGGAAAAATCTTTGTCAATGGTCATGAAGCCAAGTTTAGCAACCCCCGCGACGCGATTGATGCCAGACTGGCTTATGTGACGGAAGACCGCAAGCGCAATGGGTTAATCCTAATCCAGGATGTTAAACAAAACATTACCCTGGCAAACTTGGAAGAACTGACAAGGGTTGGCGTGATTGATGAAAATGAAGAAATCGTGGTTGCCAACCGGTCAAAAGAGGATTTAAACATCAAAACCCCCAGTATCGAACAGTTTTTGCGCAATCTGAGCGGCGGCAACCAGCAGAAGGTCTCGTTGGCTAAGTGGTTGTTCGTCAAACCGGGTGTAATGATCCTGGACGAACCGACACGGGGCATTGATGTGGGGGCGAAATATGAGATCTATACGGTGATGAACGCTTTAGTGGAACAGGGCATGAGCATTATCATGATCTCGTCCGAATTGCCCGAAGTGTTAGGCATGAGCGACCGCGTTTATGTAATGTCGGCCGGCAGAATCAAGGGAGAGCTGAGCGCCAGCGAAGCCACCCAGGAAAAAATTATGGAATTGGCAGTGGATTATTGAGGAGGGTCAACAATGACCGAAGAACGGATTACCCCAGGAAAATCTAAGAAATCATCAGCCCTTTTGGAGCTCCTCAGAAAAAATATCAGCCAATATTTTATGTTTATCGCGCTGATAGGCATCATGGTGATCTTCACCATCACCACTAAGGGGGTGTTTATTTCTTCGCGCAACATCAGCAACTTGCTTAACCAGATGGGATATATCGCTGTGTTGGC
>Ga0123335_1001590_pt1 | contig 36410 bp, 34 predicted proteins | sample BiotimSIPDNA_2_FD_89707 | JGI IMG/M metagenome (GOLD analysis project Ga0123335, IMG submission 89707) | Anaerobic biogas reactor microbial communites from Washington, USA - Biogas_R2 time_0 SIP DNA | ecosystem: Engineered > Bioreactor > Anaerobic > Unclassified | place: Washington, USA... | reverse complement strand
GTCACGATATGGGTCCTCCTTTTTGACCCGCAATTTTATATCTCAATACCGCCTTTTAAGCACAGCGCAGCAAGCAAGCAGAGGGAACCGCGAGTTTATGAGCAAACCAAGACTTTCGATAGCAATTCCAGCGTCAGTCATCTCCGACACGCCTCATCTTAGAGAGAAAACCGCTAAAATCGGTTCCATCGCCCGATCTGCAGCCATCTTTAGAGTTAACGAGATCATAGTTTACCCGGACAACGCCAAGGTTGATCAGCGCAGAGACCTCAACTTCATCGCGTTAATGCTAAACTATATAGAAACACCGCAGTACCTGCGTAAAACCCTCTTCAAAATCGACCCTGACCTGCAGTATGCGGGTATTCTTCCGCCGCTCCGCACACCACATCACCCTGACAGCGGCAAAAGCAAACATCTTAAAGTCGGCGAATACCGCGAAGGCATAGTTGTTTCAGAGCGCAAAGACGGCTTAACCGTTGACATCGGCGTTCAGCAGCCTGCGCTCCTGCGTCAGAAACAGTACAGAGTGGGCGAACGATTGACACTTCAAGTTATCAAAGCTGCAGACCAGATTGAAGTGCAACCCGTTAACCGTGAGGATGTACCGCAATACTGGGGTTATACTGTGCGTGTAGAGAAGCGGCCGTTTGGGCAGATTATGCAGTCAAACGAGTTTGACTTGAAAGTTTCAACTGCCAGAGTCGGCGAGAGCTTCTTAGATGTTGCCGGCAGAATTGGCGAGCGCTGGGCAATAAGCGGCAGTGTGCTATTGGCGTTTGGTGCTCCCGCGCGTGGATTGCATGAGATCGCTTGGGATGAGCATTTGAAGGTGGAGAAGATCTCTGACTTCGTTGTGAATACTATTCCCTATCAGGGTACAGCTACGGTTCGCGCTGAAGAAGCAGTTATGGCGACGCTGGCGATTTTCAACGTCAACTTTTTCTATTAATGCTGCCTGAGCCTTTTTGCTGTGCCAATTTGGGATATGGATAAATTGAGCGTAATCTAACTGTGAGGTTATGCCGAATCTAGATATAGCGATGCCGATAGCGCTTTTCGCCACCATTATGGTTGCACTGTACCTCAACAGGCGTGTTGAAGGAAAACTCATGGCGACAGTTGAGAAGAAAGAATTCAAAGCACGCGATATAGTGCTTCTCGCCGCCTTTATCGTCATCATGATAACTGCTATCTCTTACACAGCCATCTTTAACCCAGGAGGCATAACAGAGAGTGTGCTTTTGGTTCTGTTCCTTTCCTCTTACACTATGCTGCTGTTCACTTTCTCGTATGTATTCTCGAACACCAGTCGCAAACGTGCACAGGTGATCTCTGCAGGGTTTGGCGTCGCCAGCTTGGCCTTTGGATTCGCAGGTTTAACGGCGCCGTTATCTGACGCTTACACTACTCTGCGCATCGCAGTCTTCTTTGCCCTCGCCATCTGCTGCTTTGGCATAGCAGCCTATATGCAGAAAAAACCGGTAGTGCAGAAAAAGGGCAGATGGTACCTTGCAGCGCAGCCGCCGGCGCTTTTCCTCTCGCTAATCATCTTCTTCAACATCCTCTACGGTGGAGCAGTGGAAATCTGGCAGCCTTACCTTATGGATGTCTTCGGCTTCACGTTCGCAGTCCTGATTATCCTATACTTGTCTTCGCTGTTTAACTGGAAAACAGTCGGCATCTTCGCAGCATTATTAACGGTTATAGATATAATACTTGTAATTGGCACAGGGACTATGGTGACTGCGGCCAAGCAATTCACTGGTTTAGGTCTTCCAGTGCTCGTCTACTTGCCAAATTTTCCGCTTATCTACAACATGGAAGGATTAATCCAGTACCGCGGTTTAGGCTTAGGAGACTTTTTCTTCGCAGGCATCCTCTTGGTACAGACCTATAAGAAGTTCGGCAAGAAAACCGCGTTGGCCGCGGCTTCTGCTATGGCTGTAGCGTTTGGCATCTGGGAAGCTTATCTCTCTGAGGTCTTGGCGGCGCTGGAGCCAATCGTCGGGCGCGAAATCGGCGGCTTCCCGGGGACTCTTATGATTATCTGCGGCTGGGTACCCGTTGTTGCGGTGGCGTGGCTGCTGCAGAAAAAGAATTCAGCGCCAAGCATAAAGCCTGCCGCTGTGGAAACGGAGTCTTCGCCCAATCCACAGTAAATTACACCCGATTTTGTACCTGACAGGGAATCGTCTATTGAAAAATTTTATTGTAAAAGATAATTGGGAAAAATAAGTTAAAAAGAGTTGAGGCGTTTAACCGAATAGGGCGCCTAATCCTTCTAGTGCTGCTTCTTCCTTGGCTTTTTCTTCTTCAGCTTTCTTTTTCTTGTCTTCTACTGGGGCTGCTGCCTTGGTTTCTGCTGCTGGGGCTGCTGCTGGAGCTGCTGCCATCATGGTTGGTGCTGCTTTGATTGCTTCATCGATGTTTACTTCGCTGAGTGACGCTACGAGTGCTTTAACTTGGACTGCATCAACAGTGATGCCTGCTGCTTCGAGAACTTTTGTTACTGAAGCTTCGTCGATTGTTTTTCCTGCCTTGTGAAGGAGCATTGCTGCGTAAATGTTTTCCATTACTTGTTCACCTCTTCCAACCTCGTCATCGAGGTATTTTAACTTTTATGTTGGTCTAACCTGCTCCCGCACGACGAGAACAGGTTGTTACCGGAATTGGCAATGCTTTTGCCGATTTCTTGCCGTGAAGAAGAATACCAATACGCTTATGAACCTTTCGTCAATGTGGAAGCGAAGTATCAATGGGTAACTCTGCAAACCCATTGCATGTTCATTTGATGGGTTGATTTAGCGGTGTACGGTTTGCAGAGCTGTTGGCGTTTATAGGGGCTATGGATAGACAGCAAAAAACAAAAGCCAAGGGATCAACTATTTTACAGCAAATTTGTAAAAAGATAAGTGACAATTGAATGGGCAAACTGGTGCTAACAGGCGAAAAGAAGCAAAGAAAGGGATAGAGAAAGCACGCCATTACCAACTAAATCAGCGGTTTTGAATTTTTGCTTCCGGAATTTTTAAACTCAACTCTTTTTGGAGTGCTTTGTAACGGTTTCTAACCGTGACTTCTGTTACACCTGCAGCATCGGCGATATCTTTCTGGGTTATCTTTTCACTGTTTTGGAGGCATCCAATGTACAATACGGCAGCGGCAATACCCAGAGGGTCTTTTCCAGTTGCTATACGCTTATGTCTTGCTTTTCTTAGGATTTCGATTGCTTTACCCTGAGAAACCCCTGAAACCTCAGCTTTAACAGCGATTTTTGATACATACGTTAACGGGTCAGCTACAGGTATTTTTACGTCGAGCTCGCGTAATAGTAAGCGGTAGCATCTGGCAATATCTTTTTTGCTAACCAAGCTTGCTTCAGCGATCTCGCGAAGAGACCTTGGAGTTCCGGTTCCTCGACAGGCTGCATAGAGCGAAGCGGTAACAATAGTAGCTATGGACCGTCCTCGCACAAGTCCTTTATCCAGTGCTTTTCTGTATATTACTGCCGCTTTTTCTTTGGTCGCTTGTGACATGTAGAGCTTATCAGATAGTCTATCAAGTTCTGACATGGCTTGAGCAAGGTTTCTATCCACTGAAGAATGTACTCTGCTTCGTATCTGCCATTTACGTAGTCTCCACATTTGAAGCCGCGTTGAAAGTGGCAATTTTCTCCCAAGGGCATCTCTATCAATTTGGCTGATAGTTGTGGATAATCCTTTATCGTGTACTGAGTAAGAAGTTGGACAACCGACTCTGCTTCTGGATGCTTTCTGTTCTAGTGTGAATGACCGCCATTCGGGTCCCTTGTTCATCATCTGTTCGTATAGCACTAAACCGCAGTCTGTGCAGATGGTTTCGCCAGTGTCATTGTCGTGTATTAAGTTGCTAGCACCGCATTCGTGGCATTTTGCTGTTTGCCCTTGCTTTGCTTTCTGTTCTTTTATAGCAAATTCTTCATTGAAGGTCATACCGCATCCTAAGGAGCAAGCGTATATGGAGCTCCTTCAATAGTTTCCTAAATCTCATCAATATCAACTTGAAACAAACGGAAACTAAGATTTATGTAAGTATCGCTTAGATTATTACAGATTGGTTGTACTAACATAGACTTTGCGGGTCTGTACGTTACCAACGGGTAATTAATCTAAAATAATTGAGATTTGTCTAACGGCTAACTCGCATATTTTCCGTACGCCACGTTTTCCTGGGGCATAACTAACTTTGATTAAATGAAGGTCTTCTAGTCGGCTGATTTCGCCGCTTATGTGTGCCTCGCTTAGTTTCATTCGACGCGCAATTGATGAAATGTCAAGGTTGCCTTTTGATAATAACTGCAGTATTTTAAAACTGGTGATCGATGATAATTCTTTAATTAAATTAAGGGCGTCTTTTCCAGCTATTTTTAGTTCTTGTGAGGACAAGCTTCCACTCCAATGCATATTATTCTGTCAACGTCTCCAATATAAACTTAGCCGCTAAAGACATTATTTTCTTCTAGCGGAATTTATATAAGTGCGCAAGAAACCTATTAGGTCGAACAAGTGGAAGTGAAAGAAATGACCGCTAAATTATCAAGAGCAAAAAAACTGAATAAAATCAGAAAAATCCACCTTGACCAAAAAGCACCCTCCGAAGAACCTCACCTAAGACAATGTATCGCCAAATAGACGTAGATTGCCAAACAAAAAAAGAAGCTCCTCACTGCAACGATTGTATTTTCCTCAAGAGATGCCCCACCCGAATAAAAAACAACTCAGAAACACAAGAAGCCGGTATTTCAGTCATGAGCTCGGAAACTGTGGGTGTTTGGCAAAAATGGAACAAAAGAAAATCGTTGACGCCTTAAAAAATGCGTCTCGTGTACTTTCTAAGGTGATGAGGAGCAACTGCCTTCCTTCAGATTTAGAGATAGAGGTCTGTAACTTACGTTACGACCTTCTAACACTTAATGAGGAACTTGGAGGAGAGGACACTGCAGTTCTTGAGCGGATGTAATACCCTGAATCGTAGAGCGGGTTTGGTTTGTTATTGCTTGCATTGCAAAGGGGTCTTTCAACCGGTTAATTATTACCAAAAAACTGGTGTAAACGTGATAGAGTATCAGTGTACATGTGGGCGACGTATAAAAGTAAAAGAGGAAAGGATGAAGTCAGCGTCTAACACTGCTTTGAAGTTTAGAGGCAATTCAGTAGGTTGCCTCAACTCTAACTGACAAATTTTTTTAAAAGCTTGGGATGAAAACATAATTATTATGAACCGATAGTCACCGGTTCAAGAAAACAGATGCTGTTTTTGTTGTCTAAGGAGTTCCTGTTAAATTTCATCTCTAATATTGACGGCAGTTATGGTTCAAGCTTCCAAATGTAAAGTATGCCCCAAGAGAAAGCTTCAATCAAGAAGTGGATTCTTATGGCTAGGTCAGCCTTCGTTTTCGCCCTATATCTCTGGTCGCGCTTTTTTATCCCAGTGTACGGATAGTTCTGTTACTAACCGACAGATGATGATTACACCAGTTCTCGGCATAGTACTGTTAATAGATAAGCATGCGTTTAATGATGAAAAACTACCTTCTGCATATTCATAATACTTATCTTTATGGGATTCTTCAACAATGCCAAACAATTGGTCTGATTTACATGGGAAACATCACAGTCGCCGTCCTCGGCGTCCAAGGCTACAGCGCCTCAATCGGTAAAAAAGGCACATCCACAGACATTACACTCTATGACCTAAAAAAGGGCGAAGCAACAATCACCTTAATCGAGCCCACACGCTACCCCGAGCGGCTCGCGCCACTATTCTACGCATGCGCACTCGCATCTGAAGCCATCGTCGTCGTTGATGCTCTCAACGCCGAATTCGGCGAGCAACTGGTTATGCTGCAGTGCAGCGGCGTCAAAAGCGGCTACTTTGTACTCCGCAACTACATCCCGAAAGAAAAGATTGAACCGCTAATCAAGGGCACAAGTCTTGAGGGCTTCGAATTTCTAAACGACGACGCCAACGTGCTACGCGAGAAACTTTTGGCTGAAGCTGCGCAAGTGAAAGCGGTTGAGGGGCAAGCGGTTGGAACAGTGCCGGTTGACCACGCTTTTAACGTGAAGGGCGTCGGCGTAGTTGTCTTAGGCATAGTCGTTAACGGCTCCGTAGTCAAGCATGCTAAACTCAAGGCGTTACCCAGCTCCAAAGTTGCCGAGGTCCGCTCAATCCAGAAGCATGACGACGAATTCGAAACCGCAGACTCTGGCGACCGAGTCGGCTTTGCGCTTAAAGGCGTCGAAGTTGAAGACGTTGACCGCGGCGTCGTATTAACTAACGATCCAGCTGTTAAGACTTCAAATAAGCTGCAGACATCCGCTTCACTCGTAAAGTACTGGCAGACCCCGATCAAGGCAGGCATGGTTATGCATATTGGCCACTGGGCACAATTCGTTACCGCAAAAGTGGAAGCAGCATCTGAAGGTGGAGACTTCCGCAAACCCACATTGACATTGGCGCTGGATAAGCCGCTGGTTTACCGACCGGGCGACAGCGCAGTTTTAATGTACCTTGAGGGTGCAAAGCTGCGAGTAGCAGGCACAGTTGAGTTAACTTAAAAAAACCATCCCTTCTTCTTTGGGCAACTCATTTCTACGCTCGCCCCTATTCATTATGGCTGACAAAAGCCGCTTTTCTGTACGCCATTAACTTACTTATCTTCGGTAAAAGGGGTCTTAGTATTGTCTGGCAGCTGTAATGAACCCAGAAAAGAAGAGACAATACGACTTCTAAAGGCCTTGGATAAAAAGCTAAAGGTATACGTAGCGATAGCGGTATTCTACGGTTTGACGGTTTCGATTTATCTGCGGATTGTAGTTGTAGCTGCGCTGTTTTGGGTTTGGAGGCGGCAGATAAGGAAGCAATCGAGAACTCTACAGAATACCCATATTAGTTGTATTAATATCCACCATATTTTGATGTATACGATACACAGCAACAACTACTTTAATACTCAGTCGCCCGATATTTTATCTGGTTTTTAATCAAACAAATTTAGGGGATAAATATTTTGACAAGGAGAACTTCAGGAGCTTACAGGGCAGTAGAGATAATATTAGGAGCAGCAGCATTAATCATCGGTGTCTTAGCGTTGGCGTTTCCAGTAGCCACCGTGGTTAGCATAGTATTTTTCTTCGGCATCGCGTTATTTGCCATCGGTATCCTACGGCTGGCAACAGGGGCGTCCGCTGATTGGTTACCGGGTGCAAGCAGGAAAACAAACATATCAATCGGAATCTTGGCAATCATAATCGGTTTAGTTATTATGTTTGTGCCGTTCTTCTCGACAGAAATAATCATCATAATGATTGGCTTTGCGCTTCTAATCTACGGCGTTGGCAGAATTATAGTCGGTGGTGCAGCTCATATGAATGGCGGATTGCGTGCTCTACTAATTATCTTCGGTGTGATGGTGGCAGTCTTCGGCCTTATAGTGATCATATTCCCGGTTGTAGGTGCCTTTACATACGCCTTCTTTGTGTCTTTGGCATTCATCGTAATAGGCATCGACGCTTTAGCATCAGGGATTTCATGGACATCATTAACTTAGCATTATGCTGCCCAAGCGACGTATGAGGCTACAAGGAACAGGACAGCGACAACCGCCATTATTGAGCCCAGCAGCCAACGGTTTTTTCCTGCACTAACACCTAATTTGACACCGTACCCAAACACCCATGCAACGCCGATCCCGTTCGAGATTACCCAGGCTAAGAGTTTGTTGGGGATAATAAGGAAGGGCAGTGCAAGCAAAAATCCCACAGTCATATAGATGCCGACTATTGACAATCCACCTAGTATTTCCTCTCGTGTTAGAACCTTGTTGTCAGATATAGAGGCGTCCTGCACGTGCGTGATGATGTCTTGGGCGATGGCGGTTTTGCCTTCTTCGCTAAAGTTAACGAGAAAGGTGTCGTTTATGTTCTTCTTGACTAACTCCGTGGTGTTCTTGCCTTTTACGCACGCTTTTAGTGCAATTAGCTTCTTTCTTGTATTATTACGCTCCATCGAGCTAGATAGAGCATAGATTAAGCCGTCGATGGCGCCCCAGCTCAAGCAGGCACCCAAGTTTACGACTACAATATAGAGAAAGCCCGTGTTTAGGTCTGAGAGTGCAACGTAACCGTTGATGATTATTACCATAAGTACAGCGAATGCGGCTTCGCCGAGTCTATCCACAGTGGAGAGATATTTTGAAAACAAGGAAAACGCCAATTTACTTTGGGTTTTTCATGTAAATAACGCTTGTGGCTGGCAAGGCTTTGTGGTAATCAAAAAAGCGGATTACTCTAATAATCCTCTATTTCCGGCCGAACCACTTCGTATACCACTGGTACGTGGCGCATTCATCGTGTGAACTGCAGGTTAAGCAGGGAAACTCTTGCCCCGCAGCTTCAACGGTTTCTTTTAGTTTCCGCGCGGCTTCTTGGTCTTTAACTGTTTGAGTGATTTGGTTTTCTAGCTCTCCAGACAAATCGTGCAACTCCTCTATTGAGCTTGGACGCTTAAGATATAAAGCCTGAGATAGCCAATCATATCCGAAGAATCATGCCGACTGCAGCTGTGGACGCCATCTGGAGGCAAACAGACGCCGAATTACTAGCTAAACTCAACTCAGGCATACTAAAACCGGCAGACAACAAAATTCGCTTTTATGCTCCGAGCTTCACGCATTACCGCTCCAAGCACTACTGCGGCGCATCCAGAGAGTTCCCAACGGTCTCAGTTACGGGCAACAGTTGCTCGTTGAATTGCAGGCACTGCGGCGGAAAAGTGCTTGAAACCATGCATCCCGCAGCCACGCCAGCGGAGCTCTACGGTTTGGCTGTGCGGCTTAAGTCGGCTGGTGCTAAGGGTTTGCTTGTTAGCGGCGGATGTTTACCAGACGGCAGTGTTCCCCTCGGCGATTTCACAGCGACTTTAGCCCGATTGAAGAGGGAACTGGGCTTAACTGTCTTTGTGCATACAGGCATAGTTGAATCCGAAACTGCCATGGCGCTTAAGTCAGCGGGCATCGACGCCGCTCTAATTGACGTGATCGGCTCGGACAGTACGATAAAGCAGACACTAAACTTGTGTCTTACAGTCAAAGATTACGCAGAATCTCTTCGCGCACTTACTAAAGCAGGACTCGCTGTTGTTCCTCACGTTATTGTGGGATTAGATAACGGCGAATTAAGTGGCGAAGCTCAAGCGTTACGCTTAATCGCAGAGAACGCCGCTCCTAAAGCAGTTGTAATAATTGGGTTTATGCCTATCCGCGGCACACAAATGGCTAATGTGCCTCCGCCTTCGCCGCTTACTATCGGTCGGGTTGCCGCGGCGGCACGCGCCACCTTTCCTGCGACGCCGCTTGCTCTTGGATGCATGCGCCCCAAAGGCACACATCGTGCGGAAACCGATGTTTTTGCGCTTAAGGCTGGTGTGGATGCAATCGCGTTCCCAAGCGACGCCGCGGTAGAGTACGCGAAGAGCCGTGGCTGCAGAGTAGAGTTTTCATCTTATTGCTGCGCACAGCTCTGCTTTGACTTCTGTGTATAGGAGCTGTACCAAAAGTCTTAAAATCAAAACCACCCAAACCACTATCTTGGTTGATATGAAGAAATTAGCAGTAGCCCTTACGGGAGCGTTCACTCTTTTATGCACAGTTGCAGGCGTAGATGCGCAGACAGCTACACCAGCTGCTACACCCAGCGGCTTTGATATTGCGGGAAGCGCGGTTGCTGCAGCCGCAGTAATAGTGGTCTTCGCTTTCATCGCGTACGCAGGCTATAAAGTCATAAAGAAGTATGGTTTATCCTCTAGGGGCGAATCCGATTAAGCTTTAGCTTTACGCATAAGCGTTGATAGCGCGATAACCCAAGCGGCAATTATTAGGCCTGAAACTGTTTCTGGAATAGCTACGTTAGGTACATACTCGATTGTTAACTGGAGAATCCACACTATTGCGGCTACTATGGCTGATGCCAGCGTGAAGGCGGCTAAAGCGCGTTTGCCGGTCATGTGGAAAGCGGCGGTTAGGATAAAGAAGGCAAGCGGGGCAAAGAAGAAGAACGCTACTGAAACAATGTAATGTGTCGGGCGGAAGTGCTCGTTGAATATGCCAATTAGTATCAGGGAGGCGGTTGCCGCTGCGAAGAAGACCGCGCCTGCTTTGCCCACGGGTTTTTCGCCTGCGAAGCCGTAGAGGCCTACGGCTGTAAATATGAGGGCTAGTACGCCTCCGCCGATTAAGCCCACGGTGAACAGTGCGCTGGTTAAGCCCGGTACGACGCCGAGGTCGCTTAATGCGTTGTGTGTCCAGCTGAATTGGGGGTAAGAAGCGATAGCGGCAGAGATAAATAGGAATGCCACAACAGGCGCCGCGAAACCGGCAATTACTCCAAACCGCTTGATACTTGACATACTAATCACTTAAGCGTACGGCTGCTTAGTTTTAAGCGTTATTCGACGTCGGCACAAACCGCCGCAGGTTCTGTAGCGACCGCAGCTTCTCTTTCTCGCCGACGCGGGCGTCCTCTACAGCTTTCTTTAGGATAGTGATGGATTCATCCATTGATTTGCGGTCCACTGGGAATGGCACGCCGTCTTTGCCGCCGTAGGCGAAGCTGAACTTTACGGGATCTTCCCAGCTTGGCTCATCACCGTACACGAGCTCCGCGACCAGCGCCAACCCTCGGACAGTAGCGGGTCCCACACCTTTGACTGCCAGCAGCTCCTCATAGTTACTTGGCTGGAACTCGTATATTCTGCTTAGCGTATCCCAGTTAATGTTGCGTGGCATGTTAAGGGTCGTCTGAGTCTGAGTCCACGGGTCCTCAGATTTGGGTAGCCATGTTTGGAGCGACGCCTGATTTTTTGGCCGTGCAGTGGATTGGATGAGATTCATGAGCTTATTTGGAGGTTCCTTTGAGAGGTCAACGGATGCCCTGCGCGATGCCTCGCTTTCTTGGGCGACCATATTTAGCACTTTGGCGTGTTTGGTGTTGCAAGCTACGGCGTTACGGGGCGCCTCGACGAAGCTGACTGTGTTGTTGCTTAGCCAGTGGTAGCGGCGTGCGCTGCATTCCTCGTCGCAGAGGCCCTGTTGAATGACCGCCCACTTCTCGTCTTGGGTTAGGAGGAAGGCGTGGTGGTAGAGTTGGTAGCCTGCTTGGATGGCTGTGTTGTCGACTTTAGCGGTCATACGGCTGGTATACACCAAGTTGTCGATGGTTTCTTGGCTGAAGTCCCATTTTTCTCCTGCCGTCTGGATGTCGCTTGGGGTTTTTCGGCTTGTTTTGCCTTTGCCGCCACATACAACAACGCCGTGATCCTCTGCAGTTAACACGGTTTTTAGCAAGCCTGTTACGACTGTGGTTACGCCGCTGCTATGCCAGTCATAAGCCAGCACGCAGCCGAGCGCCTGAAACCAGTAGGGATCAGAGAGCCGCTCTATGAATTTCTCGGTGCCGTACTCGTCGATCATTATGTCCGCTATCGGCCGTGCTAATCCGCGCATTCGGCCTGTTAGCCATGAGGGTGCTTTGCCTCCGTGAAGCGGCAGATTCGCGGTTCCGGTTCTATACATCAAGGTTCATGGGTGGATGGGCTGCGTGGGGATTTATGGGTTATTGCAGGGGATACGGCAAAAAGCAGTGTCCCACATACCTCAGCGGCGCCTCCCCTCCCTTACTTAAAGCAACGCTGTTAGCGGGTTAGCGGCAGCGAAACAATGAATTTTGATCCTTTCCCCACTTGGCTTTCAACGGAGATGGAGCCTCCTAGGGCTTCAACCAGCCTTTTGACGACGGCTAAACCGAGTCCCTGGCCCTTCGCTTTGGTGGTGAACATAGGTTTAAACAGGTTAGGCTTGATCTCTTCGGCGATGCCTACGCCTGTGTCAGTTACGCTGATTAGCACTGTGCCCGCTTGGACTGTTGCGGATAGGGTTAGTTTTCCGCCGTTCGGCATCGCCTGAACTGCATTGATCACGAGGTTGGTTATTATTCGTCTCAGGTACACTGGGTCTGTTTTGATTGTGAGGTTTTCAGATACCTCAAAGCGTGTTTCTACGTTTGAGGGGATAGGGGCTGGTATGTTATTGAAGAGGTCTTTGAGGTTAACAGCGGCAGGGTTTATCGCTAGTGTTCTTGTGTAATCCTGCAGGTCGCTGACTATCTTGTTGATGTAGGCGATGTTATCGTTTATCGACGATATACTCTCCGCTATATCACTGCTTGTACAACCAGGGTTGCTTTTTAGTTCATCCTCTATCAGGTAGAGGTCGCTTGTTATTGCCTGCAGGGGGTTGCGGATGTCATGTCCCACCATCCCGGCGGTTTGGCCGATGACTACGAATCGTTCAGTTTTCTTACGTTCGTTTATATCTTTGAATGTTAGCCACCGGTAATAGTTGAATTGCCAAGACGTTAACGCGGCGATTGCATTAGCAAGGACTAGCACTGATAGAACTACGGGGAAATCCGCTGCATGTAAATTCGGTATCGTTAACTCCAGCAGTACCAGATCACCTGCTGAATATATCGCGGAGAGGATAACTTGATTTAGGAATTTTGTGGGTATCGAAAGGTAAAAAATGAATACACTTATGCCCACGATGATCGATTGTACGAGGTAGCCTTCTGGGCGAGTTGAGCTCACCAGCAGACTGAACAGGACAAAGACCAGCAGGTAGACGAACATGGATCTGTCATAAGCGCTATAGCTTCTTGAGCGGTTCAGCCGGATTGCTTCGATAACTGAGTAAATGACAAAGCCGATTCGCAGGATTTCTATAACTAAGAACTCAGTGGTTAAACCCAGAAAGGGGAAGTCGCTAAAGCCGAAAAGCGCTACAGCCAATGCAAGCAGCACAATAACGATTCTAGCCTGCGCAATGTCTGAGCGGAAGTAGAATTGGCGGTACTCTTCTTTGGCTTCTTTTGGTATTCCAGCTAGGACACGACTGAGCCTACCCAGAAAACCAGCATAGAAGAAGGCCAATTCCTTAATCCTCAAAATTCATCGAAGAGGGGTTTAACCCATTTTCTATTAGGTTACCGAATTTTATATACTAATGGCACTCGCTGAGGGCGATTCTGGGTTAAAGTTTTAGCCGATTAAGAGCACTCTACGATAGATAAGTAAGGGCTTTAAGTTTTTACTCTCAGAGGATTTGTGGTGGCCTTCAGCAGATAAGCTTAGAAATGCTTATTAAACGAGGCACGGTAGTTTTCAGAAGCCAGCTGAAAAAGTGGGCGAGTAGTCCAGCTTGGTATGAACGCTGCATTGGCATTGCAGAGGCCGCGGGTTCAAATCCCGCCTCGTCCACCAATCATATTAACCTTTAATCAGGGCTTTTGTAAAGGCATAAATGCTTAACGCTAACAAGCTTGCTTTGAGTGAAAAAATGAAATGAGAAAATATAGGTACATACCATTATCAAATATATCGAAAAGACGGCAATTTAATCATTAGGTTCTTTCCAAAAATTCCAGAAGCCCAAGACCCAAATCACTCTGTGTTCAAATTAACGTTTGACTCAAAAGACAAACAGAAATTAATAGAGATATTATCAGACGAAAAGTAAAGTTCTCCAATCAGATCCAAACACGTTTTATTTCAGCTATACTATCAAAATGCGGATCGTCAGAAAGTACTCTGGCATGAGTTACTTGTGCGGTCGCAGCAATAATGCAGTCACCCATCGGCATGTTACGGTTAATACATTTCAGGATACCCGCTTTCTCAGCAATAGTTGACGTTAAATCCTGAATTTCGAGTCCACTCTGAATTAACGCTTGGCTACGACTTTCTGCCATGTCTTTGCCTCTTAAAGCACAAGTGATTTGGGTAATTTCCGCTAGAACGATTGTTGGTAGTATTCCCTCGTTTTTTGAGACAAGCATAGAAAACTTTCTGTAAATTTTCTCTTTGGTTTCCAAATGCTTAGCATAAAAAAGCTCTCTTAGAAAGCGCGTATCAATGACTTCTTTCAAGTTAGTACTCTTCTCGTATTTTATCGATCATTTTGTTAACTTCTTCAACCGTTGCATACTCTGAGTCTATTCCGATCATGCCAAGAATGTTTGGAACGGGTTTGAAGAGTATACCATTTTCTGTTGCCTCTACTATTAAGCGGTCGCCTTCTTTTATGCCGAAACGTTTACGCATGCTTTGAGGTATTGTAGTTTGACCGCGTCTTGTAACTTTGACAACAATGTTTTCAACGATTTGCATGATTATCACTTAGTAGGATAATAATATTTTATCCTGCCATAAATAAATTCCTACCAACAAAATTTATCCTATTTATTTACACTAATAGGACCGATATATCAATCAAGTTTATCAATAAGCAAAAAAGCAACTAATTTAGGAATAACCATGAGTTCAAACACACGTAGATGCAGTAGCTGTGGACGCGATGCCCAATTCGTCTACACAGCCGAATTCAGGGTCGGGGGAACCAGCGGCGGCATAAAGCTGCTGATCGGCGAATGGGGCGAACTGGGTGAGAAAATGATCCCTATGAATATCTTTGTTTGCCCAAACTGCGGCAAAGTGGAGCTGTATGCAACCGAGGATTTGAGGCAGAGGGCGGCTTCGGTAGCCAACTCGAGGCAGCCCTGAGGCGCAGCGGTATTCGGGATTCAAACAAAACCTTAAGAGCAGTCAGATGAATAGCAACCTGAGGCACAAGAAAATGTCAAGCCAAGAGGAACAGCTCTTAGTTATCAGCGACGTAGTTTTACCCGCGGATATCAACACCCGCTACGACATCTACTTCACCGACCGCCGCATCGCAATAGTCTGCATGGGATCAGCCGATCGCTATGGCTACAGTATGGGAAAGATGCATGCGTTCCCATCCGCCTCGGGTGCAGTCTCCCCGCCTATGACTTACGTTGACGAGAAAGACACAGCCGAAGCAAAAGAGCAGCTTAGCACGGTGCCCCTTAACGATCTTTTGAAGCTTAGCAAGAAGAGCTGCCAGTATGCGCTTGGCGAGGTTGAGGCGGTGAAGTTGATTTGGGGTAAGCAGCCGAAGTTTGTGGTGCAGAGTCAGGACTGCGAATCAAGGTTTACGCCCGACGAAGTGCAGTTCACCCAGATACTTGAACTTCTAACAGCCTTTGAACCGCTAAGCGAGAAACTTAGGGTTGCGGGAAGCTGGAAGCAGCTTCAGGCGCTGCTAACTACGGTTATCTGCGGCAGTTGCGGGGGTGAGAACGATTTGGACGCGGTGTGCTGCGTTAATTGCGGGCAGGAAATTTGGGAGCAACCGGCAGAGGAACAGCGGGGCGTTTTGTGTGGTTCATGCGGTAAAAAGAACACAGAGGAAGCAGCGTTCTGCAAGCAATGCGGAAAAGCACTCTACAATACAGAGCCCAGTTAACGGGTAGTGATACCTTGTCAAAAAAAACTGACCAGACTTAGTCAAGATATCTATACAAGAACCCTTTAATTTGATCTCAGCCTACCCAAAAACCATGAAACCCCACGCGGTCAGTAAAGCATCCGTCTTTATCATGATCCTCATTGTCTCATCCAGTTTAGCCATGGTTAAAAACGTAAACGCCGAGGGCAGCTTCCACGGCGTAATCACGCAATCCGCAACATGGACAAAAGCCAACAATCCATACACGCTGGATGGCCCCACGTCGATTGCCAGCGGCGTAACCATAACTGTAGAGCCAGGCGTAACCGTGAACCTCAACGGCTACTACCTGCAAGTAAACGGCTCCCTGATTGTCCGGGGTACAGCAAATGAAAAAATCTACTTCACAAACGGCCGCATAATCTATACGTCAGCGAGCCCAGGCGGCACAGTCTTTGAATATACAGTAACTGACGAATTACATACCGCAACTACTCTGACAATTACCAAAAACACCTTTAACAAACTCGCCGCTGGAGGATCATCCACTGTTACAGACAATTTAATCGCAAACCTTGGCGCCGAAGATAGCGCAACCATAACCAAGAACCAGATCACAAAATCCTGCGACGCATCCGGATCAGCAAAAATCACCCAAAACAACATCCAGACCCGCGTTGTCTTCAGAGGAGGATCCACTACCATAATATCAAACAACCAGATCAGCGACGGCGTCCACTGCGACTCTGGAGGCGGCACCGTTATAATTACAGATAACCAGATCACTAACACAAACAAGTACCCCATCATCTTCATCACCGCAGCAGAAGCGACAGTCTCGAACAACAAAATAATTGGCCAGAACACCCCCGACAGTGGCATACGCGTAATGGGATCCTACCATTCATCGAAACAGTCAAGAGTAACCATTACGGGCAACCAAATTTCCGGATGCAAAACTGGCGTTGAGTTCTCTGGCGGCTGGGGAACCATTAAGCAGAACGTCATCATCAACAACAACTTGGGCATGAGCATATCGGTTTCATCATCCTTTAGCATTCCAGCCTCTGGAACCAACGTGGGTACAGTCGAGCAGAATACAATCGCCAAAAACGGCGTCGGCCTCCAATATTCCCCTGAGCAGTTAGCGGTCACCATCCAGAACAATAACCTTCAGGATAACAGCAACTACAACTTCAAAATCACCGGCACAGGCGACGTATCCATACCTAACAATTACTGGGGCTCCACCTCAACGGATGAAATCAAGCAGAAGATCTATGACTACAACTATGACTTCAACCTTGGCAAAGTCAACTATACCCCGATTCTGAATCAGCCCGCAGCGGGTGCACCAGCAGTACCCTCAGACGTTCCCACGATTGCACCCACCCAGACCCCGACAAATCAGCCGACAATCAACCCAGCAACCCCCACCAATGCGCCCAGTCAACCTGCAAACCCGACACCATTCGAACTCAACATAGTTGAAGTCGCGATCCTTGTAGTGCTGGTAATTATCGCTGTGCTCTTAGCCGTCTTAATCGTTACTATTAGAAGTAAAAAGAAGTGACCAAAGCAGTAGCCATCACGCAAAGGGAACAAATAAATCGCTGCTTCGTCAACAGTACGGGTTGTACTGTCGCCTCAACCAAACAGCAATTCAAACAAGACGCAGAACCATAAACGGTTGTTTCTGCATAAAAGTTATGGAAGATGAAGTAGCAGGGCCGACTTCTCTTCTTCTTTTAATTTAAAAAATAAACCCAAGCAAGCCAAATCGGCGGGTATAGAAATAGAGCAGGACACATAGAACTTTTACAGCAATGTTCTATGATGCCACTTCGGAAATGTTCTTGCCTTCTTCCAGCCAGTTCCGCGATTTCGCCAGCGTCTTACCTGCAAACGTCAACTTCAACGCGTCCCCATACGGGCAAATCTCCACACAGCGAGCACATAGGATACAGCGAGACTCCGTGACGTCGCCGCCCTTCTTCTCATACATATCCGTAGCCTGAGTCGGGCACACCCGTTTGCAGACGCCGCATTTAGTGCACTTATGCTCATCCTTCTCCAACTTGGTAAGCGCAATCTGCTTAAAAGGCGTAAAAGTGCTAAACAGCGCCGACAAGCCGCCAACCGGGCAAATACGGCACCAAGCTCTGCGGTAAGCGAACGCCAGCAAAGACACAATTATGAATATGATAACGTTTATGGAGGTAAAATAGAAGCCGCTTATCCAGAATGGCCCATACGCTATCTGGGAAATATAGGACCAGTTCATCTGGCCAGCGGCAACTTGCACGGCGATGCAAAGCGGACGCGCTGGACACACCAAGCAGAAAGGCTCGTTTATGTTGCTCACTATGCCGGCTTCTGTTCCCTCAGGCCCGCCGGGGATTGTTCCGGGTACGATTTCGAAGCCGAAAATCACATACGACGCGAAGATTACGCTTAGGAGCAGCGCTACCGCTATTATTATGTAGCTTACTTGCCCAAGCTGCTTGTTACGCTTAACAGACGTGCTCAGATGCCTCAGACGAGCTGATTTACGCAATCTGGTTAGCAGATCCTGGTATAACCCGAAGGGACAAACCCAGCCGCAAAATGACCGACCAAACACTATGCACGCCGCCACAAGCATACCCAACGTGACAGCTATCTTCTCCAATCCAGACGTGGAATAGTTAACCTGGTACCCACGCGGGTAATCCCAGAACGGAAAAATATACGCCTGAAGCTGCCACAACCCGCAGGTAACTGTGCGCCCGTTAGGGTAGTAGCATGCGAGGAAGGGCACAGAAATGCCGTCGGGAAACTGGCTGCCTAAAACTTCGGCGCCAAGCAGGTGATCGCGCGGTGAAGGACCAAGCGGAGCAAAAAGCGGCACATTAAACGGTCCAATCAATAGCCCCATAAATATCCCGAATACAGCGGCGATCTGTATGAAGAGGCGAAGGCTGCTGATTTTGCGTGTTTTGTCTTTTGAGAGCTTAAGGATCAGTACTATGCCTACTGCTACGATGACGGCGAATAAGCCCAGAACTATGTAGGGGTTGTTTTCAGTTACTACCATGCGTTTTGCTCCTCACTTTTACACTAACTACTGATGCAGCTATAGCCGCCACCGCCACAACCGCTAAAGTTACTATAAGCACAGAGTGCCGTTCAATAAAAGGCAAACTGCTATAGCTCTGAGCGTTAAAATTGTAATGAGCTACGCTGATGTTGCCGGTTTGCTCATTCACAGTCACAATGTTATCAGGCGACAGATGCCACTCTCTTCCTTGGGCTAAGAAAATCGTGCTGGGAACGCTGACGGTAACCCACCATTCACTATGATGTGTCACACCTTCTGCGCCTAAATCGAAAACCTGACTACCCGCACCCTGCGCATTGTAACGAACAGACTGCCGATTAACGCTAATATTGCCCGATGAATAGAAAGAGAAAATAGTAATATCTGAATCCTTCACTGAAACCTTCAGATTACCCAGCAGACGAGTAGTGTTTATCATTAAATCGTTAAAGACCCAAGCGTTATTTTCCAGCATAGCCGAAGAATAAGAGCCATTATACGCGAACTGTACAGAGCCATTAAGTTCAGGTATAACAAAACGATCAGACGCCGAGAAAGAAGTTCTGTCATGGGCTTGAGCACCTAAAACCAGTGAGGAGGATACAGTGACAAAAACTAAGAATATGACTCCAGCTATCCCTATTCTATGTCTCTTTAACCGCAAAGCCTGCCCCTAAGTACCAACATATATTCAGTTTTTAAGCTATAAGCCTTCTTCAAAAACCTAAGCAACAAATAAAATAAGAAAAAAGGTGAAAAATAGTTTAGATATCGAAGTCTTTTCCTTCAGGATTCTCTTGCGGGCGGGGGCTTTGTGGCTCTTGCGATTCTGGCGGCTGTGACTGCGGTGCTGGACTACTGACCGGTTGAGGTGCCTCGGAAGCTGGAGCAGCAACTGAGCTACGTTTCCTCTTCATGACGATAACTAAGAGAAGTACAACTACGACTGCAACAACAGCAACAACTGCGATAATGATTACCGTGTCATTCAATCCCGATGGCCCACCCGAGTTTCCGTTCTGGTTAGATGTCGGAGAAGCGGTGGGAGCATTTGCTTCAACATTGAAAGTTTGAGCGGCTGAATCCCAAGTAAACGAGTTGCCGTCAGAATCATAGCCGTCCGCTGCGATAGTCAGCGTATGCGGTCCAACAGTTGCATCTGTCGGAATCGAGATCGGAACAGTGACAGAATAAAGCCCGTTAGCTTCCACTATCTGAGGATCAGCCGATAAGTCCTTAGAGTAATAGTAGCCTGAGGCTTGCCAGTCAGCGTGGATTCCGATGCGGTACAGGTACAGAGCCGAACTAGTGCTGCTTTGGAAGTTAACTGTAACGTTAACGATCGCGCCGCGACTGGGAGTTGACCCCCAGAAAGCTTGACCGGTCGCTGAAATTGTGGTTGTAGCCGCTGAAGCGACACCTACTAATGCAAAAGTAACTATAAGAAAAGTAACAAATATTGCTACGTTTAGTTTCTTCACCAAATCCCTCTACCCTCACTTTTCAGCCATGTAAACTATATATAATTATTCCAAAATCGCATATGTACTAGAAACTAGAACACATGACCACCATATAATTAGTGCTAAAAAAACCAATGAGCGGAGCACTTAGGCTACTCCATCCATCAGGACAAACTAAGCTAAGCTAGCTTCGTCTACAAGATGAGCGGTTCCATCTGGGCAGTAAACCTTCTCAAACAAGTTGACTTTGCGATAGCGCTTCTGACATGGCTTCTGCATTGCGCAGCCATCACAATCTCGCGAAATCACTTCTTTACTTCACCCCTCTCCCTTCGCGTTGCAACATAATGAACAATAGAAGATTTAAATTAATTTACAGCCCAGTGCTTGACACACTAACGTAAACTACCCAATCAATAAAGTAGAACATATAAAATGAGTTCATTCACAACATCTGCTTCTCGATTCACCTGCATCCTGACAACAATCGAACGCAAAACATGCATCTACGCTAAGCAGCCGGGAAATCTAACGTGAATCGAGTACCTTTCCCTTCTGAGCTTTCAAAACATATTGTGCCCCCATGTGCCTCGATAACTCGTTTGCAGACGGCTAATCCGAAGCCTTGACCGCGGGGTTTAGTGGTGAATAGGGGGGTGAAGATTTGGCTCTTAAGCCTGTCAGGAATACCGACGCCTGTGTCCTCAACTGAGATAGATACATGCCCGTGGGAGTCAACCTTCGCCAAAACGTACAATCGGCCACCGCTGGGCATAGCCTGCACTGCATTAGTGACCAAATTAATCAGCACACGCTTAATCAAGTGTGGATCGACACGTATCTGAAGTGAACGCCCGCTATTCTCTAGCTTGATAGTAACATTTTGGGGGATTGTAACAGTCTGTATAACAGCAGACAGAAGCTCCTGCAAACCGACTGGCTTTTTATCAATATGGATAGGCTGAACGAATGCCTGCAAATCAGAAACTATCTTATCCATATAGAGTATCTGTTCTTCGATAACGTGGATACTTTCCTCTAAATTGCTTCTACCTTCACCCTGAGGAAAAGAAGCTAATTCAGTCTTAGCCAGATACAATTCGCCGGTTAGAGCCTGAAGTGGATTACGTAAATCATGCCCCACCATACCAGCAGTTTGGCCGATAGCTACCAGTCGCTCGTTATCCTTGAGACGTTTTTCACGGTCCTGAACAATCTGCTCTAACACACCGGCGTGCTCCTCAAGGCTTTTCTGCTGCTGTTTCTGCAGACTAATTTCACGCACTATGGACCATATTCCTATAGCTTTACCTTTTCCATCAGTTAATCGCCATGTTCGCACTGAAGCAGGAAAAACTGAGCCGTCTTTTCTTCGGTACTCTCGCTCAAACAGTACAGAGTGCCCTGTTTCTATGACTTTCTTTACAACCCTGTCTCTTTGATTATGCCACTTTTCAGGTATCAGTTGCCTAACTGAAAGGCTTTTAATTTCTTTTCGAGTGTAGCCCAGCATTTTTGCGTATGCTGGATTACAGTTTATCATTCTTCCTTCAAGGTTCCTAGCCATGATACCATCTTGGGTTGTCTCAAAAAGCCGACGATATTTCCGTTCAGCTGAAAGCAACGCCCGTTCAGATCTCTTTCGTTCGGTGACATCATGCACAATCACCAAGGCGCCATCTATTACCCCATTCTTCTGGATGAATTTAACTTTCATAACAACCCATAAGCCAGAACCATTCTTTGTTTTCACATGATATTCAACGGATTCATCAACCGCTTTTCCAGCTAAAATATCATGCGTCCGCTGCTGAAACCGCTTTCTACTCTCAGGATACAAAAGACTTGACGGAGCCATCGACAATAACTCTTTCTCAGAGTAGCCGAGAGCTTTGCACATTACTTCGTTAACGCTTCTAAATCTGTTGTGTGCATCAACTTCATAGATTCCAGTGGGGGCATACTTTATGAGGTACTGATACTTTTCTGAGCTTTTCTCCAGCTCATCCTCAATTTGCTGCAATTTCCGACCTTTAATTATGTTTTTTTCTTGAATCTTCTGAGAACCGTTATTAAATTCTAATTTAGAGGAAGCCTTCTGTCGTTTATCACGTGAGGTGATATCTAATGATTTCACCATTAGGCATCCCTTGCATATTTAAAGGAATTTACATAAAAAAGTTTCCTAAAAGATAGAAAGGAAAAAAGAGGGGCACTAAACAAGAAGGGGTTTCTTGAAGAGTTTTGTTTTCCCGAAGAGTGCAAGAAGCAAAGTTGCGCCGAGTATCAAGGGTACTGCAATTATCGGCAGTTCAGGTACCCAGTTTGTTCCGTTGAAAGCCATAATAGCTCCGCCGTCACCAACAACCCATGCCTGATTGACCGAGTCGTGTACCATCGAGATGCCTTTGAGGTTTCCGGAAGCGATGTTTGCGTTGCATTCCCAGGCAGTGCCTGTCCAGTACATTACTAATCCGTTGCTGCCACTTGCCCATGCAGAATTCGCGTTACCTAAGCTTATTGCGTAGATTGTAGAGTTGACTGTCGACTGGCTTTGCCCGGCTGCTCCGAATACAAAGTTGCTTACCGGTTGCCATGTGGTTCCGCTGAGTTGCAGTACTACTCCTTCATTGTTACTGCCGCCTGCTGCCCAACCTTGAGTTGCGCTAATCATTTGGATGGCGTATAATGGAGCATTTGTGGGGCTAGTCATTGCTTCCCAAGCTGTTCCAGTCCAATGCATTATTGCTCCTGCATCGCCTACTGCCCATGCTTCTGCGGAGCTGTGGATCATGGCTACACTTCTCATTGTATTAGCTGTGGTTCCCATGAGTCCAAACCATGTGTCACCGTTCCAGTTGAGGGTAACACCTCCGGCGCCTACGATCCAGCCGTTCATTCCGTCGTTGCTTATTGTTACTGCGTAAAGTGTGTTATTCACTGTATCAAAGCTGTCGGTGAATCCGCTGAAGCTAATTCTACTCCATTCACTCCAGGTGCCGTTATAGTACAGGATTACTCCTTTGTCGTTGCTTCCGCCTACAGCCCAACCGTTAGTTGCGTTGTTAAATGTTACCGAGTACAGGTTCATCGATGTCGGGCTTTCTACTGTTCGCCATTGGCTGCCATCCCACATGACGATGGTTCCGCTGTCGCCTACTGCCCAAGCATTAAGTTTAGTGATGTCGGCTCCACTTGATGTAACATTGTTAACGACGCAGACTGAGTTCAAGTTAGTTGAGGTGGGGCTGCTTACGCTGTTTATATCCGCGTTTTGTGCAGTTACCGCCGAGAGTGATATGAATAGAGATAGTATGCTTAGTGCTAAAGCTAATTTTGTAGAGAATTTCATTTAACCTATTTCACCTACCTAAAAACCAACAAATTAGCACCCGTACCGCGCTAATATAACTTTGTGACTGCGCCATCATGCCTACTAGTAAGTGAAGCCTAGCTCTCCTAGCTGTGAGTGCTGTGATTGTAGAGTGACATAAACCACAGTTTATATCCACTTCGCAGCCAAGTATGGATGGTGCTGCTGTTTGTCCCACGTTAAACTCAAAGACGTTGACCCAGACGCGGTTGAAGTAGGCTACTCACTTATGTCAGAGGAGCACCGACCCAATGAGTTGGTGCGCTACGCTCAGCTAGCGGAGAATGCAGGCTTCACTTTTGCAACCATATCTGACCACTATCACCCGTGGACAAGCACTGAGGGTAACAGCCCGTTTGTGTGGGCAACCATCGGCGGCATTGCACATGCAACAGAGAAGCTTCAACTCGGCACAGCCGTAACATGTCCCACGATGCGCATCCACCCAGCGATTATAGCTCAAGCCGCCGCTACAGCCGCAGCGATGATGCCTGACCGATTCTTCCTCGGAGTAGGCACCGGCGAGAACCTAAACGAGCACATTTTAGGCTCAGCGTGGCCGCCTCATGAAGTCCGCAGTGACATGCTAGTCGAAGCAGTTGAAGTCATAAGGGAGCTGTGGAAGGGTAAGAACACGAGTTTCTACGGCGACTTTTATGTAGTGCAGAACGCCAGAATCTACACCCTGCCTGAGAGGCCGGTGCCGATTTATGTGGCTGCGGAGGGGCCGAAGATGGCTAAGACGGCGGGCGAGATAGGTGACGGATTAATCAGCACTACCCCGAAGGGTGACTTCATTAAGGTTTTTAGGGAGCAATCAGACGAGGATTTGCCGCTTTGCAGCCAGAACACGGTCTGTTATGCATCGTCTGAGGCGGAGGGTAAAAAAATTGTTCATAATGTGTGGCCGATTACTGGTTTGCCCGGCGAGTTGGATCGGGAGTTGCCTACACCGGTGTTTTTTGAGCAGGCTGCTTCGCTGTTAACTGAGGAGCAGGCTACGGAGGGTGTTGCATGCGGTAATGACCCAGAGAAGCATCTTGAGGCGTTTAAGACTTATTTGGATGCGGGTTTCCGCAAGATTTCTGTTCATAATGTTGGGCCGTATCAGGAGGAGTTTTTTAGGTTTTACAAGGAACAGGTGATTCCGAAGATAAAGAATCTCTGAGTGTGTTGTTTTTTTATGTTTTTCTGGCGTTAGTTGTGTGTTGTGGAGAGAACGGTTTTTAACTGGATTAAGTGTAGTATGTGCGAAGTATTTATGCCGACTAACTTGCCGCCTGAAGCTTTGGATAAATGGGAGAAAGTCGAAGCGGCGCGTACGCCCAAAGAGAAAATGGATGCGATGATCGAGTTTCTAAAGTATGTTCCGCATCACAAAGGCACCATGAAGCTCCGTGGGGAGATGAAACGTAAAATCGCGCTTATCCAAGAGGACTTGGACAAGAAGAAGCGCATGGGCACCGGCAAAAGCAGCGGTGGACCGAAGCTTTTCATCGAGAAGAGCGCGCAGGCTCAAGTTGTGCTCGTGGGCAAAACTAACGTTGGCAAAAGCAGCTTGATGAATGCGACTACAAACAGTAAGGTTATAGTTACTCCGACGCCTTTTAGCACTCATATACCGATGCCGGGTATCATGAATTATCAGGATGTTCAGTATCAGATTGTTGAGGCACCGGCGGTTATGGAGGGCGCGGCGGAGGGTAAAGCTAACGGTAACGTCACGCTCGGGTTGGCGCGTAACGCTGACGGCATAGTTATAATGCTTGACATGAGCGAAGACCCAGTTGAGCAGCTGGATTTGATCCTAGCTGAGCTTGAGAAGACCCGAGTTTTGGTTACACAATTTAGCGGCGGCAGAGTGGATATTGAGCGTCGCCCCGCAGGCTCTAGGCTACGCATAATTAACATTGGTCGCTTGAAGGATTGCAGTTTCAAAGAAGTGGAGGAGCTGCTGCGTGATTACAGGATTAACGACGCGATTGTGCGCATAAGCGGCGACGTTTCGCTTGAGGATGTTGAGAACGCAATCTACGAGAACACCATCTATAAGCCCGCGGTGATTGTCGCTAACAAACTTGACATTAAGGGTACAGCGGCGAATCTGAAGAAGCTGCAGGCCTACGTTGGGGGTAAACTGCCGATTGTTCCGATGTCCTGTGAACGCAGGCTGGGTGTTCCGGAGCTGGGTAAAGCGATTTTCGAATCCTTAGGCATGATTCGGGTGTACACTAAGGAGCCGGGTCAGAAGGCACACAGCGATCACCCCTTTGCTTTGCGCAAAGGCGCGACGGTACAGGAGCTTACCAAGAACATTCATAAAGAGTTGCTATCCAACTTTTTGTTTGCGATGGTTTGGGCGAAGCGGCTGCCGTTTAGTCCCAAGAAGGTTGGTTTGAACTTCGTTCTCGACGACGGGGACATAATTGAGATTCACGCTAAAACCTGATTTGCTATAGTTGTGTTGTATGATTCAAACGCTACATTTTAAATTTAAAATATTAATATATGCATAGTATGCGAGTTTTACCCTGTTTATTCAGATTATTTCGTCGGTTACTGAATAGTTAGATCGATGTTTAGGGGAGAGGGGAGAAATTGGAGTGGCACATAGGTGCATAGTTAAGGCAGTGCTAAGTAAGGAGCAAAGAAGGATTTTGTGCAGGTTAGCCGCGCGGTTGGGCGCAAGTGAAAGCGAGATGATGCGCATGCGCTTATGACTTATGCCAAGGATATGAATCTCGTACAGGAAAACGTGCAGCGGGAAAAGCGCCTTGTACTAGAATAAATATTAAAATAGAAAAGGAAAAGGTTGGTTTATCTGCTGCTCTGCGCGACGCGTTCGATTTCGTTGCGTTTTGCGAAGCCTGCGGATTTGATGTCTCTGTTTGAGGCAAGCACTAGTTCGTCTGCGACGCATTCCTGTATGCTTTTAGATGTGTTTATGCTTGCTTGGCGTGCGCCTTCAGTGATATGGCGGATAGCGAGGTCGATTCTGCGCTGTGGAGCGACGTCGACTGATAAGTGGTAGACGACACCACCGTAGCTGATACGTGTCGTATCTTCGCATGGAGCGCAGTTCTCTACTGCTTGGACCAAGACGTCGATTGGGTTTTTGCCTGTTTTTGTGTTGATGATTTCGAATGCTTCTTTAGCGATGTTTGTTGCTTTTGCTTTTTTGCCTGCGTTTTTGCCGCTGCGCATCAGGTTGTTGATTAGGCGTTCGACAATGTTTACTTTGGATTTTCGGAATCTTTGGTGTTCGTGGCGGCCCATGCTGTGTGGGGCAACCATCGGTGTGAGGTTTAGGTAGCGCTGTAGGCCGATGTCTTTGACTGTGATGTCTTTGAAGCTCCATTTCTGGAAGAGCATGATTTCGGCTGGAGCCGCTAAATTGGGGGCTGTTGTTTGTGACATAGCTATTACCTTGCTGGTTTCTGTTTTCGTCCGTAGACGAGTTCGTTCAGTGAAACGCCGTTTACCATGACGACTTTCCATCTGACACCTGGAATGTCTCCCATAGCGCCGCCTCTGGTGCCTCCGATGCCTTCGACGACTACTTCGTCGTGTTCATCGATGACGTTGAGTGCGCCGTCTCCGGGGAGGAATGCGCTGATGGTTCTGCCGTTTTTGATAAGTTGTGTTCTGACACATTTACGAATGGCGCTGTTGGGCTGCTTAGATTCAACACCGACTTTCTCGAGTACTATGCCGCGTGCTTGTGGTGCACCCTGCATTGGGTCGACTTTTTCGTCGAGCATGAGCATACGTCGATTAAAGTATCTATCGTGCCATCGGAAATTCTTACGTTTCTTAGCTAATTGCCTTGCGGCGAATTCGCCTCTTGGAGACTTGGAACCCATACTTCAGATATTCCTTCTTTTTGCACATGCATAGTTCAAACACTAATATTTAAAGGAAACGAAGAAAAACCAAGGCTTATCGGCTAATATGATGGATAAACAGAGTCAAAGCACTACTCTGAGCCAATAGTCCTAGCTTTGAGTTAAGGGGCGAAGTTATTACCGGTTTCATCGTTTTTTGAAACATGGAGGGCACCTTATAAAATTCTATCGGAGACTGAGTTTAGGAGACATTATATGAGGGCGCTATTCTTTTGATTCTATGCGCAGGCTTTATGTTGGATTAATTCTCGTTTTGCTTGTTGCCTTAGCACTCAGTATCGGGGTGAATATTGGATTGATGCTTGGTGGACATCAATCTGGGGTTAGCCCGTCGCCGTATTCCATGCAGCCTCAACCGACAGCAAGCAGCATCTCGACAGAGCAGCCAACCCCGACGCCTATACCAACAGCCGCCGCTACACCCGCACCGCAGACAACCACAATCACCGACCACAACATAACAGCCAACTATAGCGAATACAGACGAGAATCAACCGGAGACGGAGCAACCACAACAGTCGTAGTGTCAATCGATGTCCAGTATCAGGGAGAAGCGTTAACGCTGGACTATAGCCGTTTCTATTTAGCTATTATGACTTCGCGGGGCGGACTTGAGCCGTACCCCATTTATCTTGAAAGCTCTAAGGCGTATCCGTTCGAGTCTGGGTTCGTTACCGTCGGCGGAGACCACTCGCAGGCGAGTTTCAAGTTGACTTTCCGGTTTTCCACACTCCAGCAGACCAGCGTGGGCGGCATCATGCCATTCCACGGCTACGAATTAAGGTATATCTAGAAGCGGAAACTTGGATTTGGATTACTTATAAAAGCAAAACAGCCCAAAATCGCCTTAACCATTGGAGGTGAAATCTTGGGCAAGGGCGGAAAGAGCGGTGGTAGCCCAAATTATCCTTGCATCACAGGTAAGTATCGGGGGAAAATTGAATTATATTAACCGAATAATTTTGCTTGCCCAGAATACTGTAACCGTAATTGTATCATAGCTTGTTCATCCCCATTTAAGTTGATAGTTGGGAATTGAAAACTTAGATCGAATACCTCATGGTTATGTGAAGGATCTAGGATAAAGGTACCATTGTTTTGTGGTCTTACGGTTCCCACATCAGTTGTGTTCATGCCGCTTCGGACTGAGAGCTTTAGATAGAAGTCACTGTAGTTAATGGTGATGGGTGTGTCTTTATGGTAGTCAGCGATTATTATGTATCCGACCACGGTTCGACCGTTGTCTAGGTCTTCTTTTAGGTAATCGTATGTGAAGATCAAGGGATATTTGTAAGAAATGTTTGCGGCTGGCGTCGATTTTGGTGGGTCGGTTAAGGTTGGAGTTGGAGTTAGTGTTGGGGAAATAGTTGGGTTCGACCCAGAAAATGTGCTGTTTAGGGTTACTGCGACAAATGCGATTATGCAAACGGCTAAAATTATGGAAACAACGAAGAAGATGGCAGTTGTGGGTCTCATCGGTTGATAGGGGGCTGGTCAGTTTTATATCGTTTACTTGAAACCGGACTATCAAACCCTACTTTTCATGTTACCTGATATTGGAATTCCATCGTTAAATAAGGGAGGGCGCAGAACCTCTGAAGCAGATAAAGCCTCGATAGTAAAATTGCGAGCGCTTGAATCTAGGGTAATTTTACTACGGGTAAGCCGTCGGGTGGTGGACGCGGTAACAAGCCAAAGTAGGCTGGTGGCGGTTTTAGGCTGTTGCCTTTAATTTTTCTGCTGTAATAATTTTGGTTACGAGTTTTTGGCCCATGTTTTTTGAGGCGTCAAGCACTTCTATGCCTATGACGCACCCGGCTTTGTCGAGGTCGATTATGACGTTTTCTGCTGCTTCAGCGCTTATGTCGGCGGTTGCTTTTCTTAGCCAGATGTAGAGAACGTCGGCTTTTTTGTCGTACTTTATTTGCACTATAAGCGTCAAGGTCTCCTTGGGGGAAGAATGCTATATTGGATTTTTCTTGTAGAGCTCCAAACATGCTAACAAATGTGCCTTCTGGCGTCTACTCAACGGCTTTCTGTCTTGCTTGGCAAATCTTTCGGCGTCTTTACCTTCAAGTGGGGGCATATGTTTGGGTATCATCTTTTGATCAACAATCAGTAGAAGCTTCCAGTGTATAAAATTAATCACATTATTGGGATTAGGCCTTACCGCTCCGATAATTTTGCCTGGTATTCCTCTAGTGCTTTTTGGCTGATTTGCCAGTTCCTTCCGACCTTTATTGCAGCGATTTTGCCTTGCGAGGAGGCTTAGGTATTCTTGGCTGTATGGCGTATGTTTTGCTGCTTCGGCCTAAGCTGAGCAGTCTGGTTTTTGGTTCGGCGGGTTCAACGGCGCTTAGGTACAAATCAAGCGATTGCTCCACGCACCGCGCCACAAAGTTGACGATTGGGCGGGGGTTGGCGTTGCCGGCTTTCTGTAGACTGTCGTAGTATCGGCGGCGGTCCACGGTTTTTATGACTGTTAGGGGGTACTTCACCATCCAGCCGCAGAATCATGGGAAAACAGTAAGAGCTATAATTTCAAAGGCGGAGCTAATCAGCTGCAGAGGTAACTTTTCCTCTTTTTTGGCGGTTACTGCTGTCTTAGTAGCCAGTCAAGCTGTGTATGCAACTGTGCATCCAATCGCTCCTGCTCAGGCGTAAACCAGCGATAAGCGAGGTCAAGCAACTGGTCCTCTCTTATTTGGCTGAAGTGCTCGCGGCGCCGTTTGCGGTCCAGTTGCCTTTTTAGGCGCTTGTAGGGGTCAGGCACTTTTTGTGCGCCCTTTCGGCGTTTCCTGCTGGTCCAGCCACCTGTCGAGGTCACCTAGCTGCTGGTCCCGTTTAGTTTGGGGTTCCTGGCGGTTCATAGCGTTTTCAAGTCGAGCTTGCAGAGTTCGCTGGCGATCTAGTTCCTCTTGATATTTATCCCTCAAAACATACACCACCAAAAACAGTATGGCGACGCGCCGTATTTTTGGCTTTTTAGGAGCAAACGCCGACACGAAAAAGCCCTAAACCGCAGACGCAAAGGCTCGCGGCGCAAACGCACAACCAAACAAAAACAACACCTGCCACCGCCCACACCGCCACCTCCAAAACCCAACAAACGCCCACCCTGCCGCTATTTCAGTCTGCAACTGTTGAGCCTATAAAGGGGTATAGAAAAAATCACAGGTACCTTCCCTTCGCCAATCTGTAAAAGTCGCCTCATTATTCGCGCAACGCCTTTTTCCAAAAAGGATTAATCCCAAAGCAGCCCTAGATAATGTGTGGTTTTATGTACTCTAAATGTCCAGATTGCCACTCGGACACCTACAAGTTCTCAACCGAAGTCTACGTATGCAAAAACCCGAACTGCCGACATGTCGATACAAGATTGCTAAACAAGATGCTACAGGAAATGGGCTTGGAACCGGCAGTTATAGAGAAAGTGGAAGCAAACGTAGTCGCCGCCACCGTGTAACTACATCCGCCCAAGCTTCAAATCGATCAGGGACTGGAAATGTAGCTCGAACGCCGCGGCAGGGTTTTCTAGTTTCCACGCCTGCAGCACAGCCGGGTTAACTTCCCCGACTAAACCAATACAGTTACCTGCAACGATTACTTCGCCCACTCGCCCATCCATAAAACTCGGATGCAAAACAGCGCGGATTTGCCACTCAAAACCGAAGTTAGCCATAAACGAATCCAACACCGATTTTATTTCGCTGAAGTCAGCGTTCGGATGCGTACTCACTGCAGCAAGCCAGCTTTCATCCTTTGTCCTCGTCTCCGCCAAAGCATCCGGCAGTGTAACGTTACCCAACTCGAAAATCTTCTGCGGAAACTCAACTGATGGATTAACAGTCAAAAACTCCATAAGTCCCGGAAGCAGCTGATTCCGCAGGCAATTCATCGTAATAACCTTAGGATTCGCAAGCTCCACAAACTTCTCGGCGGCAGAGTTCATCTTTGTAAAAAGCGTATCAGGATTCGTTAAGGTCGTGTTAAGGACTTCCTGGTAGCCTAACCCAACCATCAAGTCCCGCGCAGTGTTAATAAACGCAGTGTCAGGTTTCGCTTTACCCGTCGTCGGCAACTCACGCCACAGCGGCACAATATTATTGTAGCCATACGCCACAGCAACGTCCTCGATAATATCAACCTGATGCATAACGTCAACGCGGTAACAGGGAACAAGCACCGTCAAGTAATCCCCAGAGACGCTTTCGACGCCTAAACCCGCTATACCAAGCAAATCAGCGATTTCAGCCGCCGACAAATCCAAACCCAAAAGCAGATTCGTCTCAGCCACGGCCAGCTTGAAAACTCTGCTGCTGAAATCAGGAGTAACAACCGAACTTTGCAGGTAATCTTTACCGGCAGGATAATTCACAGTTGTCGAGTACGCTTTTCCGCCGCGGTCAATCAGCGCCAACGTAACCAGATTAAGCGTATTCAGCACCGTCTGATAATACGTGCCGGTGACTTCAACCAGCAGATTAACCGATTCCTCGGTGATCTTGCCCAAATCGTTAGAGTTTATGATTGGCGGGAAAGACAGAACGTTACCTTCACTGTCAAACAGCATCGGATAAAGCTGATGTTTCTTAACGATGTGACCGTACTCCTGCCCTTTAGGATGCTTTTCCAAAACCTCATCAAGACTCATCCGCTCAGAAAAGCCCAGCGGCACAAAACTTACCTCGGAAGGCACAACAGCAGTATAGATGATCGGTGGTTTGATCAAGTCAAGATTATAGATTCCGATGCTTGTCTTCTGGCGGCTTCTACCGTTAGTCTGATCCAGCTTATCCTGCAGGTGCATAATACCCTTAATCACTTCATCGGAGAGGTGAATGCCTTTAACGATGCTGCAGCAGATGAAGGGACGAACACCAAAGATTTTAGCGTCAACCTTAACCTCAACATCCGATTTACCCAGCAAATACGTCTTTATACCCTTTTCTTGACCCAGATAACCCCGCAGTGCACGGCTTAAACCCTCGATACTCCACAGGTCAGGGCGATTAGTATCCTTAAACTCAACCGTGACAGCGTTCTCTTTCTCATCAAAGCCCTTCACTTCCGCTTTAACGTAGGAAAGGATGTCATCGAGTTTCTCCATGTCACCATTAAGGTCGACTTTTAGGAGTCGCTGAAGTTCATTGTAGTCTATATCGATCGTCGGCATCTTAAGTCACCTGCTTTTTACGTAGCCAATCAAGATCCTGACAGAAAATCTGTCGGATATCACTAAGCCCAGACTTCATCATAAACAACCTGTCAACACCCAACCCCCAAGCAATAACCGGCGCTTTAACGCCCAGCGGCATCGTGACTTCAGGGCGGAAGATTCCTGACCCGCCGAATTCTATCCACCCATACCCTTCCTTATATGCGCTGAGTTCGACACTGGGTTCCGTGAACGGGAAGTAGTCCGGTTTAAAACGAACTTTCTGTGCACCGGCAATCTCCATCGCAAACTTTCCCAAGACACCTAAAAGGTCGCGAAGCGTCAGTTTCTCATCGAGTATTATGCCTTCAACCTGGTTGAACTCGCTTAGGTGCGTACGGTCAGTGATTTCGGGGCGATACACGCGGGCGATGGCAAAGTGGCGGCTGGGAACACTGTATTTGCCGCTCTCCATTGTCCTTGCGCTTAGGCATGTGCCTTGGCTTCTTAGAATCAGCCGCTGCGCTACTTCAAGGCTGTACTTGGTGCCCCAGCCTGTGGAGCCAGTGGTCCAGCCGTTTTCGTGTGTCTGCTTTACTTGTTCTACAGCTTTTGCGTGAGTTTCAAGTGAACCATATTTGGGTTCTTTGATGTAGAAGACGTCTGTGGGTTCACGTGCTGGGTGGTCTTGCGGCTCGTTTAATGCGTCGAAGTTGAAGAAGCTGGTTTCAACCTGTGGCCCCACCATTTCCTGGAAGCCCAGCTGTACCAGTTTCGCTCTTACGTCGTCGAGGAAGCTTAGGTATGGGTGCTTTTTGCCAGGCCAGGTTTTCGCGACTTGCGCTTGGATGTTGTATTTTTGGAATTTTGTTTCGCGCCATTTTCCGGTTATTATAAGTTCAGGTGTTAGCTTGGTTACTTCAGGAACGGAGATTGTGGCTTCAGAAGCAGCTTTCTTGCCTTCCTCGCTGATTTTAAGAACTCGAGTGGTTTTGGGCTCAATAGTTACGAGTTTACGTTTTTTTAGCTGTTCCGCTGCGTCTTTTAGTTTAGCGCTTAAGTCATCTTGGGCTACTTGCTCTTTTTCGCTGAGGTACTTGAGTAGTGTTTCGTCGCAGCCCTGTGGAACATGCATCTGGTGTAGAAGGGCATCGTTGATGGTTAACGTGTTGGTTTTTGAGTCGTAGAACGCCCATTTTTTCCGGATAATCCAGCCTTGGGCAATTTGGATAAACTGTTGCTCGATATTTGCCTTTTCTGCTGCGGCGCGCAGGTCTGCTTTGCCGCCTAGTTCGGCGACTGCTTGAATTAGTTTGCGCTCTGGCAGGCTGCTCTGGGCGTATGTTTTGCCTTCGGCTGTGAGTTTAATTATGTTTCTTGTAGCTGCCTGTATGGCGAGAAGGTTTTTTTCCTGAAGCGTTAGTGCGGAACGCATGACTGCTGCGTCTGGGAAGCCGCATGAAGCTACAAGTTTTTCTATGCTTGCACTTCCGCCCAGTTTGTCTAGTGTGGATAGGAGTTGTTGTTCCTGCTGTCTTAATTCAACCATACGCATGCAACCTGCACTGAAGTTTACATTACGTTAACAGTAGTTCTTTCGCCTCAAATAAAAGCATGCTGATACTGCGCTGACATAAATGTTATTTACAAAATATACGCACAAGCTCTTTTTTCGCGTAAAAGCGGTTGTTGCTACTATGATTTCAGAGTATGTCCGGATTCACTACCTCCAACTATCGGATGAAAAATAGATGAACGTCTACGCTTTACTATCTCTGTTGGCAAGCGCAATATCGATAACTCTAGGAGTAAGCGTATTTTTTCTAAATAGAAAAGCACAATTGAACAGGCTTTTCTTGCTTATGATGGCTTTCAACGCATACTGGGCATTCTGCCTATTTATGATATCTCAATCACCCACGCTTTCAGGTGCTCTCTTTTGGCAAAAAGTACTTTGCTTTTGGCCCTTCATCATGTCTTTTCTGCTTCACTTCACGCTAGTCTACACTAAAAGCAATTTGCTGAAAAACAGGTTCATTTATGTCGCCTTGTATTTTCCAGCGTTATTCTTTTCGCTTACTGATTTAACTATGCCAAACGTGATAAGCACAACACCTATCCTGAAGTATTGGGGTTACCAGAACACATTACCTAATGATTCTTTGCTGTGTTATTTGGATAGCCTTTGGGCGTGTGCATTTGCGGTTTTATCAGTCATTTTATTTATTAAATATCGTAAAAGATTGACTAACAAAATTAAGAGCGAACAAGCAAAGCTTGTTGCTTTCGCTTTTACGATCCCGGTCTTTTTCGCGTTAATTACAGATTCTTTGTTTCCTTTAGCAGGCATAGATTTTCCAGGTATAGGAGCGATACTTTCCAGTTTAACCACTTTTTTTGTGGCTTACGGAATGCTGAAGTATGACCTGTTTAGTTTTAGGCCTGAAATCGCCATGGAGAGCATTTTCTCTACAATGACAGACGCAGTTATCCTTGTAATGCTTGATGGTAAAGTAATGAAGGTCAACAAGTCCTTCCTAGATTTAACAGGGTACAGCGAAAAGGAAGTGGTGGATAAATCAATAAACGAATTATTAACCACAGCAAACGCTCTAAATAAAGAGAATTCCACTCCTCGAATTCTCGAGGGCCTTCGTAATATCCGAGAAATTAAGAATACAGAGTTGTCTTTCTATACAAAAACTGGAGATAAACGAATTGGCACTGTATCAGGCTCAATAGTTTCAGATAATAGAGGTAAAGATGTGGGAGCAGCATTTGTACTGCATGATGTAACTGAGCGAAGAGCGATTGAAGAGAAGCTGCTGAAATCCGAGCGATTCGCATCCATCGGGGAGTTGGCAGGGATGCTGGGGCATGATCTGCGTAATCCATTATCAGGAATCCGCGTGGCCAGTTTTTATTTAAGTAAAAAGCTTGATGGCAAACTTAACGCTGAAGAGAAGTCTATGTTTAAGACTATAGACAGAAACATAATTTACTCTGACAAAATAATCAACGACTTACTTGATTACGCAAGTTACTACTCTGAAGAAGTCAAGCTAGAACTGTCTCAGGTTACCCCTAAAAACCTAGTTAAAGCTGCATTGGCGCTTTCAGCACAACCTAAAAACATCACTTTAATTGATGATACAGCCGATTCACCTCAATTCTTCATTGACGAAGTAAAAATCTGTCGCAGCTTCATCAACCTTTTCAAAAATGCTTTTGACGCAATGCCAAGCGGCGGTGAAATGTACGTATCAAGTATTGTAGAAGAGAGCAAAGTCGTATTCACCTTCAAAGATAACGGTTGTGGAATGACCAAAGAAACAATCGCAAAACTCTGGACACCATTATTCACCACTAAAGCCAAAGGCATGGGGTTCGGTATGGTTATATGCAAACGCAACATCAAAGCGCACGGTGGAGACATAGCTATAGAGAGCGTTGTTGGAAAGGGAACAACCATAAAAGTAGAGGTGCCGTTGGACCTTAAACCTTAAGGGCTTGGAAATTGTCTTTGGTGGCTTGTAATTCCTATAAATTCACACACAATTATTTTATCCATAAAGCCTTTAATTCCTGACAAGCGGTTAGCTTGATCCATCGCGGTTAAAAACTATGAATCTATACATTCTACTGCTAATATGTGCTACAACCATATCCATACTATTAGGGTTTAGTGTTTATTCTCTTAACAGGAAAGCTTCTACTAACCGGCTTTTCATGGGTGTAATGTTTTTCAACGCATACTGGGCTATCTGCTATTTTATGATGTCGGTGTCTTCAAGCGCTGCAGACGCGGCTTTCTGGGGCAGAGTCCTTGCGTTCTGGCCATTCTTGGATGCGTTGATGCTTCATTTCGCGCTTGCATTCACTGGAAGCGAGGTGTTGAAGAAGAAGTTAACCTATGTAGCGCTGTATTTTCCAGCGTTTCTTTTCTCTCTTATTGATCTAACAACCACCCTAATATTCACTTATGACCCGATTCTTCAGCCTTGGGGATTCCAGAACGCCGTAACG